>Ga0183101_1000459_pt1 | contig 30149 bp, 22 predicted proteins | sample Biomet3_FD_127790 | JGI IMG/M metagenome (GOLD analysis project Ga0183101, IMG submission 127790) | Microbial communities from bioreactor (seeded with sewage sludge) at LBNL, California, USA - Biofuel metagenome 3 | ecosystem: Engineered > Bioreactor > Anaerobic > Unclassified ...
TAAAAAAGTGCTACAATTATTTTATCATTTTATTTTTTCAACGAGGAGATTTATGAAGAAATTTTTACTTTTTTCAATCGCGGCTCTCTGCGCTGCGGCAATGCTTGCGCCTGCTGCGCTTTACGCGGAGATAGATACGGATTCCGAAACGGCAGGTATGGTTGCGGACCAGAAAATAATGGAACTTTCAAATAAATATGTGGCATTTGCAAGTTCTTTCCTGCCTGAAGAAGCAACAAGAATGGGCACTTTGGGATACCACAACGCTTTGAACCAGAGAGATACCCAATCTCAGATTTCGTTGAGGAAGTCCATAATAGCTTTTAAAGACTCACTTGATAGGGTTGACGCCGATGTTCTTTCCTCTCAGGAAAGAGTTGATTATGCAATCCTTAATTCTTTAATCAACAAGAAACTTTTTGAAATAGACATTATACAGTCTGCGACAAAAGATCCGCTTTGGTATCTGCAGTCGGTGGATTCAATTTACGATATACTTATAAAGAAATTCGTGTCCGACCCCGACAGAGTGCGCGACGGCTTAAAAAGATTGCAGGCTCTGCCGGATATTTTGAAATCGGCACAGCAAAATCTGAACAATCCTTCTGATATAAGATTGAAACTTGCCGCGCAAAAAGCGACCGACCTTTATAATTCTTTTGACAACATAACTTATATGCTTAATAAAATAAGCGAAGACGAATACACAAAAAATCAGATAACAAAAGCTTCCGCCGATGCAAAGCAGGCCGTTAAGGAATATGCGGACTTTCTTAACAATATGCTTATGGCAAAAGATTATGCGGATTTCAGACTGGGCAAAGACAATTACGAAAACCTTTTGAAAAACGTTTATATGCAGGATATGTCCGTAAAAAAAATCGGCAAAACGCTTGAAAAAGAAGTTGAACAGTCCCGCAAAGCTCTGCTGGCGGCATTGTCCCCCGTGGTTGAAGCAACGTTTTCAAAAGAAGACAAACTTGAGCGCACAAATAAAAAAGGCATCATAGAAATTGCCCCGACGGATTATTACCAGGCTCAGGCATCTTTCAAACGCCCAGATACAAAAGACATTCTTGATACTTACGTGAAAGATTTTCAGGCTTCTGTAAAGTTTTTTAAAGCTGCAAAAATATTCCCGGAAGGAGCAAGTGAAGTTTACATTTCTTCCTCGCCGCTTTTCCTGCAGAATCCAACCGACCCCGTAGTATATATTGCACCTTTCCCTCTCTTGATGAAACAAAAGGGCGACATTTTGGTTGCTCTTCCAAAAACCGATGATGCCGCGAAGAATTTTACATACACCGATATCAAAATAAGCGCGGCGGAAAATATTAACCCCGGCAAAGACCTTATGTTTGCCGTAATGCCCGAAGAAGGCGAAGTTATGGCCAAAGTTTCGGCGGACCCGTTCTTTGTAAACGGTTGGGTTAAATATTCTCTTAATTTGGCGTTAAAGAGCGGATATTTTGACACGGACGAAGAAAAAGCGGCCGTTGCCTGGTATAACTATCAAAAAGCCATTTTTGCAGAAGCCGATTTAAAAATGCAGACAAAGCAATTTACTTATACGCAGGCCATAGATTACCTGATAGATTCGGGTATAAACGCAAAAGAAGCCGAAGCAAACGCAAACTATCTTGCGGTGCACCCGCTTGACGGAGTTGCGTATATAATCGGCAGCAAAGAATTTGAACGCCTTGAAAACAAATACAAAAAAGACCTCGGCAAAAAGTTTGATATGGCCGAATATCACAAGAACGTTTTGAAAGCGGGCAAAATCCCCCTTCCTTTGCTTGATAAGGCAATAGAAAACAATTATAAGCACAAAGATACGATAGACGCATTCAATATGGCGTATTTTTAAATTCCGAATTTGCGGCAAAAATTAAAACCCTCGGCTTTTTTTAGCCGAGGGTTTTTATATGCGTTTTAAAATTTCTTATACCCTTAATTTTTTATTAAGGTTTTATTTCCGTTACAAGTCTTTCGTTAAGCAGCATATTGCAAATTTGCTTTGACGTATATTGCATTTCCGCATTGCCGTAAGACCAAATATTGCATCTCTTGTACGTGTAAAGTTTATTTCCCCTTGAAGCGGCATACATTATGCTGTAACTGGGATATCCGCCGCAGGTTTTGCTTTTGCCTATAAGCCTCTGCGCCTGAATATAAGCAATGCCCGTTTGGAAGGTGAGAGAGTATCTGAAGTTATCATCGCATCTGTAACCGTTGCCCTGATAAGGCAAATCTGTATTAAAATCAAGATTATCCCAAAGCTGGTCCGTCCCGGTATTCTGAGAAGGATAACCGTGGGTATCAACATAAAGCATCATTGCTCTTTCCAAAGAAGAAAGCGTTATCAGCGCGCTGTCCGCGCGGCTGCGCTCAACGCTTACAAGATATTTAGGCAAAGCTATAGCCGCAAGAATGCCTATAATTAACACGACCACCAAAAGTTCTATCAAAGTAAACCCGTGCTTCGTAATTCCTCCTTTTTACTGCAAAAATTTATTTGACCATGTAATAATCTCTGCCCATATTGCGGCAAAATTCCTGCCCTGCTTTGTTATAAGGCACGCAGCCTATGCCGTCTTTGTCGGAATCTATTACCAAAGAATAAGAGCTTCCCTCCGGCAAACGCTCCCCGACAGCTATCACTTTATCATCTCCTTTCAAGCCCGCAGAATAAGAAAACAAATCAGTTTTACCGCTATTTGAAAGAGAAACATTGCCAGACAGCTGGACGTCAAGCTTGTTTAAATCGGCAGTATAATTGCCGTTTTTAAGGTTATACATACGGTTTGCGTCGGCAATGGCGCGCGTTACCAAAACAGCCTCGGCCACTTTTGTCTTTTCAACAGCCTGTTTATATTTGGGCATAAGGACGGCGGTTATTGCAACGGCTAGAAAAACAATAATGATGACTTCCCAAAAAGAGAAGCCTCTTTTATCGGAAATTTTCATATTCCCCCTGACAATTTTTATAATAGCAAAAAAGACGGGAAATAACTATTTTAATATTTCTTCTATCTGGGCAGAAATCTCCATCCACTTAGCTTCAAGGTCTGATATTTCTTTATTGACAAAGGCAAGCTCTATGCTCATATCCGAGTTGAAAGAATTTACAAGGAAATTTTCCAAACGGTGCTTTTGCGCGGTTGCGGATTCAAGCTTTTTTTCAAGCGCGGCAAGCTGTTTCTTAAGAGGAGATACTTCCGCACGCTTACGAGCTTCTCTGCGTTTGCGGTCTTTGGCGTCATCCTCAGGAGTAATTGAAGAATCGCTTTTGCCGCCGCCGTGCAAAACATAATTTTTATAGTCTTCCAAATCGCCGTCAAAACTCTTGACGCCGCCGTCGGCAACCAATAAAAGTCTGTCGCAGACGGATTCAAGTATATGAAAATCGTGCGTAACCAAAACCACTGCGCCGGTGTAATCGTTAAGCGCTTCTATAAGCGCGCGGCGCGATGATATGTCCAAATGGTTTGTAGGTTCGTCCAAAATCAAAATATGAGGCGGATGAACAGTTATTACCGAAAGCAAAAGCCTGCTCTTTTCGCCGCCGGAAAGGTTGCCTATCTTGGTATCGGCCTTGCTCTTTTCCAAACCGAAACGCGCAAGGTGGGCATAAACCTGCGCCTCTTTTGAATCGGGCAAAAGTTCTCTTGTAACTTCGTAAGGCGTTCTGTCAATATCAAATTCTTCCGTCTGGTGCTGGGCAAAATATGCAACTTTTATTTTGCGCGCGCGGGTAAGCTTGCCGCTTTGCAGCAAAATTCTGCCAGCCAAAAGTTTTGCAAGCGTTGATTTACCGTTTCCGTTTGCGCCCAAAAGAGCTATTTTATCGTCCTGCGTTATTGTAAGGTTTAAATTTTTTAAAACTGTTTTGTCGCCGTATCCGCAGCTTACGTTTTCCATAGTGAACAAATAAGAATCAAGTTCCTGCGGATTAGGGAAAGAAAATCTTATGCTGTGCTCAAGCGGAATTCTGGGCGCATCGCCAAGACGCTCTATCATTTTTATTCTGCTCTGGGCCTGTTTGGCCTTCGTCGCTTTATAGCGAAAGCGGTCAACAAAAGCCTGCAAATGACGGCGTGTTTCTTCGTATTTTTCCGCGGCTTTTACAATCTGCTCCGTCTGCAAAGCGCGGGTTCTTTCGTAAATATCATAATTGCCGTTATAAGATTTAAGTTTGAATTCGTCAACAAGAATTATTCTGTCGCAGATTTTATTTAAAATATTTCTGTCGTGGCTGATGATAACTATGGTCTTATCCATTTTCTCAAGCGTATTTTCAAGCCAGATTGAAGTTTCAAGGTCCAAATGGTTTGTCGGCTCGTCCAACAGCAAACAATCGCTGGGGGCGAACAAAGCCGCGGCCAAAGAGGCACGCACCTGCCACCCGCCGGAGAATTCTTTAAGTTTGCGTTTTAAATCCGCGTCGCAGAAACCCAAACCGCCCAAAACCGCGCTTGCGCGCGCGGGAGCGCTGTTTGCCCCCAAAGTATTGAGCTTATCGTAAATTTCGGCTATGCGGTTGCCCGAAGGATTTTTGGCCAGTTCGTCATAAAGTTTTTTAAGTTCTTTATCTGCATGTAAAACATAATCAATTACGGTTTGTTCCGTATCGGCAATTTCCTGCGCGACAGTGCTCAGGCGCACGCCGCTTGCAACCGTAATTTTGCCGCCGTCGGGGTAAAGTTTGCCCGTGATAAGATTAAACAAAGTGGTCTTGCCGCAGCCGTTAAGACCGACAAGGCCGACTTTCTGGCCCTTGGCGATAAAAGCGCTTGCGTCCTCTAAAATTGTTCGTTTACCTATATGGTAACTTACGGAAGAAATATCTATCATAGACAAAATATCCCCCAAAGCTTTAGGCTTAAGGGGATATTACCCTTAAAAATTACGCCTTTTACTCCTCGTCTTCGGCTTCTTCTTTTCTGGAAGCTTTTCTGCGTTCGTAAATATTCAGAATTTTCTTTCTGAGTCTTATTGAAACGGGAGTAACTTCAACAAGTTCGTCCGGAGCAATATATTCAACTGCCTGCTCAAGACTCATATCTACGGGAGGAGTAAGAACCAAAGCGTCGTCTGCGGCCTTACTTCTCATATTTGAAAGCCTTTTGGTCTTGTTCGGGTTGACCACCAAATCGTTATTTCTGGAGTTCTGCCCGACAATCATACCTTCGTAAACGTTAACGCCCGGGCCCACAAACATCGTCCCGCCGATTTGCAAAGCGTTAAGAGCATAAGCAGAGGTAAGACCGGCTTCTTTTGCAATAAGCACGCCGTTGCTTCTCAAAGGAGGCAAATCCACTTTGGGGAAATACCCGTGGAAGCTGTGGTGCATAATACCTTTGCCGCGGGTTGAGGTTAAAAATTCATTTTTAAACCCAATCAATGCACGCGAAGGAATTACGTATTCCAGTCTGAGTCTGTTTTCGCCTTCGCTGACCATATTTTCAAGCTTTGCGGCGCGGCGGCTGATAAGTTCAAAAACCGCTCCCTGCGCTTCGGAGGGAATATCCAAAATCAAATATTCCATAGGTTCCAAAACTTTACCGTTTTCTTCTTTATAAATAACTTCGGGCGAAGAAACAGCCAATTCAAAACCTTCTCTTCTCATGCTTTCAATCAAAATTGTAAGGTGCAGCTCTCCGCGGCCCGAAACTTTAAAATGGCCTTCGCCTTCAAGCTCTTCCACCTTCAAACCGACGTTAGTCTGGGCTTCTTTTTCAAGACGGTCCTTAACGTGGCGGCTGGTAAGGAATTTGCCTTCCCTGCCCGCAAACGGAGAATCGTTTACAAAAAAGTCCATTGACATTGTAGGTTCGTCAATAATAAGAGGCGGCAGCGGATTGGGCGCTTCTGGCAGGCAAATAGTGTCGCCCACGTCAACGCCGTTAAGGCCGCTGATTGCTATAATATCGCCGGCTTTTGCGCTTTGCGCTTCGGCTCTGCCAAGGCCAACAAACTTTTCTATTTTCATTGCTTTGGCGGCAACTTTTGTCCCGTTATTTTTAATCATAACAAGACCCTGGCCCTTTGCAACGGAACCGTTTAAAATTCTGCCTATGCCGACGCGGCCCAAAAAGTTATTGTAATCAAGCATCGTAATCTGCATCTGCAAAGGTTTAGTTTCGTCGGCTACAGGAGCGGGAACGTGCTTTATTATAGTTTCAAAAACAGGTTCTATATCTTTGCCGCGTTCTTCCATTTTATAGGAAGCCCAGCCTTCTCTGCCCGACGCGTAAAGTATAGGGAAATCAAGCTGCTTATCGTTTGCGCCGAGTTCCATAAAAAGCTCAAATACGGCGTCAACTGTTGCGGAAGGAGCGGCGTGTTCGCGGTCCATTTTATTGATAATGACTATAGGACGTAAACCCAAAGCCAAAGCTTTGCGCAGCACAAACCTTGTCTGCGGCATGGGGCCGTCAACGGCGTCAACCATCAAAATGGCTCCGTCAACCATTTTTAATACGCGTTCAACTTCGCTGCCGAAGTCCGCGTGTCCCGGGGTGTCTACAATGTTTACGGTGTAATGTTTATACTGTACCGAAGTACATTTGGAAAGTATAGTAATGCCGCGTTCCCTTTCAATAGGGTTGGAGTCCATCACCATTTCCTGTGCGGCGTCCTGCTTGACTTTAAATTGTCCCGAAAATTTTAACAATGCGTCAACTATAGTGGTCTTACCGTGGTCAACGTGCGCTATTATAGCCACGTTCCTTACGTCTTCTCTGTTGCTCATATCTTCCTTTAATTTATGCCTAAAATAACACAACAACGCGCGGGCCATTATCCCGCGCGGCATTGATGAATTTGCTTCTATATAAATTATAGCTTATTAATAAACCTTAGGAAAGCGTCTTTGCCCTTGCCGTCGTGCTTAAAAACGCCGCAGGAAAGAAGAACTTTTGTAAAAGTCAGCCCGATTTCACCCAACAAAATATCCATAACGTCGTCAGGGCCGTAATCTTTATAATCGCCTATAAAACTTTTAACCCAGTTATAATGCTGCGCAAGAGAAGACAAATCTTTTATCTTTTCGGTTTCGCCTTTGGCTATAAGTTCGGCTATCTGGGCCATCTCGTTTTTGAGGCGGCCGGGCAGAATTGCCATACCCAGAGCCTCTATCAGGCCGATATTTTCGCGCTTAATATTGTGATATTCGGGGCGGGAATGGAAAATGCCCCACGGATATTTTTCCGACGTGCGGTTATTTCTCAAAACTATATCCATTTCGTATTTGCCGTTTTTAAAGCGCGCAATCGGCGTTACGGTATTATGCTGTTCGCCGTTATCTTCGTGAAGAATATCAACGGACATATCGTCGTATTTGCGCCAGATGTTAAAAATGTGGGCCGAAGCTTTGGCAACGTCGTTTTTTGAGCCGCGGATTCTGATGACGGAAAGCGGCCAGCGGATAATATCAAAAGTAACTTTAGGGAATTTCTTTACTTTAAAACTCATTACGGATTTGGCGCGTTCCATAGGGAACACATAACGCCCCGCCTGATAGTGATCGTGCGAAAGTATAGACCCGCCGACAATGGGCAAATCCGCGTTTGAACCTATAAAATAGTGCGGGAACATTTCCACGAAATCAACAAGATTTTCAAAAGTTTCCTTTGTTATTTTCATCGGGCTGTGCTGCTCGGCAAGCACGATGCTGTGCTCGTTATAATACACATAAGGAGAATACTGGAAATACCATTTTTTGCCGTTTATTTTAAGCGGAATCACCCTCAAATTCTGCCTTGCGGGGTGGTTTAAATGGCCGGCATAACCTTCGTTCTCGCGGCACAAAAGGCATTTGGGATATTCGCTTTCTCTGACGGGACGAAGCCCCTGCAAAGCTATTTCTTTGGGGTCTTTTTCGGGTTTGGAAAGGTTTATGGTCATATCCATAATGCCAAAATCCGTTTCAACTTTCCACGTTATGTTTTTGGCTACGCGGTCTGTTTTGACATAATAAATTTTCTTGCAGTATTTATAAAAATCAGATGTTGCTTTTTTGACGCCGTAACGCTTTTGAATGTCAAAAAACTTCTTTGCGACTTCTGAAGGTTTATCGGCAAAAATTGACATTATGCGGGTTTCAAAAATTTCTCTGAAAGTTGCGGTATCGGCTTCAAGAAGGCCGTTTTCCGCGGCATAGAAAGAGATGTCCGCCAAAATTTCGCTGGGGTTATCGGGCACGGGGCCGTTGTGGCGCGGGGCGTTGTTGTTATCCTGCAAATGTAAAACTTCAAGCATTCTGTTGCGGGCCCAGACCGTATCTTCTTCTTCTATAAGTTTGTTTGCCAAAGCGTAGGCAAGAAGCTCTTCTATGTTGGTATAAATCATAAGCGTTAATATTTCCTTGACGTCTCCCACTTCCAAGCCGTTGATATAATTTTATCTAAATTATAGGAAATTTGCCACCCCAGAACTTTTTGCGCTTTTGCGCTGTCGGCCACCAAAACGGCAGGGTCGCCCGCGCGGCGCGCGACGTATTCCGTTTTTATTTCTTTGCCCGTTATTTTTTTTGCGGTTTCTATAACTTCTTTGACGCTGTAGCCGCTGCCGCTGCCAAGGTTGAAATTATCGCTTTTATTTGTTTCAAACATTTTTTTGAGCGCAAGGATATGCGCGCGGGATAAATCGTTTACGTGCACAAAATCTCTTATGCACGTTCCGTCTTTGGTAGGATAATCGGAACCGAAAACTTTTATACTTTCGCGTTCCCCCTTTGCGGCCTGCAAAATTATCGGCATAAGGTGGCTTTCGGGGCTGTGCGCCTCTCCGATTTTGCCGCTCTCGTCTGCTCCGGCGGCATTAAAATAGCGCAAAATCATACTTTTAAGGCCGTAAGCGACATCGTAATCTTTCAAAATCTTTTCAACAATCAGTTTTGTCTGACCGTAAGGATTTATGGGGTTCTGCGGGTGATCTTCGGTTATTTTTGGAGTTTGAGGCTCGCCAAAGGTTGCCGCGCTTGAAGAAAACACAAAATATTTAACGCCGTTTTCAACCATGGCGTCAAGCAGATTTACAACTTTCACAACATTATTATTGTAATATCTTGCGGGTTCTTTTACGCTCTCCCCCACTTCTATAAAAGCCGCAAAATGCATAACGGCGTTTATTTGCTTTTCTTTAAAAACCTTGGCAAGTTTCTTTTTGTCACCCAGATCGCCCTTTACAAAATCAATTCCTCTTACGGCCTTTCTGTGCCCTTTTGAAAGATTATCGTAAACAGTAACATTAAAACCGTTTCCCTTAAGCATTTTGACGACGTGAGAACCTATGTATCCCGCCCCGCCCACAACAAGTATGTTATTCATATTTTCTCCGAAACTATTTGACCAATCCCGCTCCGTCGCCGATGCCCGCGGTATAAAAATCCGCCTTAAGGCCCGTCTTTTCAAAATACTCTTTGCCTGCTGCGGCTTTGACCGCTTCTATGCACGATTCCTCAACCAAAGCTATGCTGCATCCGCCGAATCCCGCGCCCATCATTCTTGCGCCCAGAACGCCTTTTTGCTTCTGCATAGCGGCGACAATAGCGTCAAGCTCTTTACCCGTAACTTCGTAATCGTCGCGCAAAGAAGCGTGGGAAGCGTCCATCAGTTTTGCAAAAGCTTTTATATCCCCCGCCTTCAAAAGTTCAACAGCTTTAAGCGTGCGGGCGTTTTCAGTTACGGCATGGCGCGCACGTCTGTAAACGACGGGATTTTTGATAAGGTCTTTTGCCGATTCAAGCTGTTCTATATTTAAATCGCACAAAGCTTTAATGTCAAATTTTTGTTTAAGAACCGCAAATGCACTTTCGCACTCACCTCTGCGTTCGTTATATTTTGAGTCTGCAAGTTCGCGCCTTTTATTGGTATTTGCAATAAGTATTGAAATGCCCTTAAGCGCGACGGGGACATAAGAATAGCGCAATGTATTGCAGTCAAGCAAAATTGCATTGTCTTTCTTGCCCATTGCTATGATAAACTGGTCCATTATGCCGCAGTTAACTCCGACAAATTGGTTTTCCGCCTTCTGGGCCATAAGAGCAATGCTCTTCATATCAAAACCGCAGTTAAAAAAGTGATTAAGCATTACGCCCGTCAAAACTTCTATGGAAGCAGAAGAAGAAAGCCCCGCTCCGTTTGGAATATTGCCCATATATACCGCGTCAAAACCGCAGTCTATTTTTGCCCCCGCCTTCAGCATTACCGCCAACATTCCTTTGGGATAATTGCTCCAATCAGAACCCTTTTTGAAAATTTTTAAATCAGTTTTTATTATTCCGTTCTGCGGAAAGTTTAAAGAATAAAAATTTATTTTTGTATCTTTGCGCTTTGCCGCCATAAGATACGTGCCGAACGTTAAAGCGCACGGGAAAACGTTTCCGCCGTTATAATCGGTATGTTCACCGATAAGATTTGCCCTGCCGGGCGCAAAAAACAAATGCGCGTCAATATTGCCGAAAAACTCCTTAAATTTATCCTGCAATAAATTTGTGTTCATGTAATTACCCGTAAATTAAGAGTACGGGGAATTTTTCAATTCCCCGTACTTTGTCAAAAACTTAAGCCGCTATTCCCAACTGGGAGAACAGCAGATACAATCCTATCACGCAGCAAATAATGCCGATACTGACGGGGGCAAATTTGTCCCAGAATTTAGTATCAACAATATGTTTGTCAAGCGAGTCAACGTAAACGTGTTTGGAAGGATAGAAATGTCCCATAATCCACATAAACGCCGCGCAGATGACAAACAGAATCGCCAGTACATGCAAGAAATGCCAGCTGGAGAAAATAAAGAACGGTTTGACCAAAAAGCCGGGCAGTATAGAATACATAAAAGCAGCCGTGCCTTTAAGGACGCTCGGGTCCCAGGCGACGACAAACTGCTTAAATCCGTCCGACAATCCGGTAAACTGCGTAAGTCCGTAAACGATGATAAAGAAAACAAGCGATATCTTGGCCGCGGAAGCGGGAGCTTTATCATTGAGCATACCAACAATCATAATTGTGAATATAGGCACGTTGTAAAAACCGTTTACGGTCTGCAAATATTGGAACAGGCCCGAAGACGCCTTTGCTATCAGCGGTGCAACCAACATTGCAAACACCGCCAATATTATACCCGCCCATTTGCCTTTGCGCACAAGTTCTTCTTCGCTCGCTTCGGGTTTTATGTACTCTTTATAAACGTTAAGCATCAAAAGCGTGGAAGTTGAGTTAAGACCCGCGTTAAAAGAACTCAATATTGCGCCGAACAAAACTGCGGCAAAAAATCCCGTCAGAAAAGTCGGCAGTACGGCATTAACAAGCATAGGATACGCCAGATCTCCGCGGGCCAAAGTAGGTCCGAAAAGCTGGAATGCGATAATGCCGGGCAATATCAGATACAGCGGCCCGAACAACTTAAACACGCCGCAAAGCAAAATACCTTTTTGGCCTTCCTTCAGGTTTTTTGCAGCAAGAGCGCGCTGAATAATCGTCTGGTTTGTACCCCAATAAAACAGGTTAACCAAAAACATACCCGTAAACAGAGTTGCAAAAGGCACAGGGTCCGTAGCGTGGCCGATTGCGTTAAACTTCTGTGGGCAATGCGTAAGCAAAACGTGAATGCCTGCTATAGGGTTGCCTCCGCCGATTGCCATAAGCCCGAAGACAGGTATCATAAACCCGCCGATAAGCAAACCTATGCCGTTAATAGTATCGGCAATGGCCATAATGCGCAGGCCGCCGCTGAGCGTATAAATTATACCCAGCAGACCGATTGCCCATACCACTATATAAATGCTTGTCATATAGGAAACGTGGAAAGTTCCCATTATGTTAAAAATACCGCTCATACCTACTGCGCCGGAATACAAAACTATAGGCAGTAAAATGAGCACATAGCCGAACAAAAACAGCCAGTTTACTATTTGCTTGGTTGCCGAGTCATACCTTTCTCCGACAAAGTCGGGTATGGTTGCGTAACCTTTTTTTAAATATCTGGGCAGAAAAAAGAACGCCACCACTATCAACGCGACGGAAGCGCCCACTTCCCAGCCCATAACGGACATATTATCCGTATATCCCTGCCCGTTAAGCCCTACCATTTGTTCGGTGGAAAGGTTTGTCAAAAGCAACGAAGACGCAATAACCCAACCCGTCAAACCTCTGCCTGCCAAAAAATAACCTGTTTTGGAACTTGAATCCGCTTTCCTTGTTTTCAAATACGATATGACGACAACAAGTATCGTAAAAAAGAGGAAAGAAGTAAGCGTAAGCAACATTGCAAGCCTCCTTTATACAACCCGTCCGGAAGATATCCTACGTTTCAAATCTAACATTTAATTATTCAAATGTAAATATAAATAAATATCTTGTTGCGGATTTATAAATTGCGGGTCAGCGGGCCGATATTAAAAATAAAATTCCCGGCGCGCAATATAAAATATATATGCAAAAACCCCGCCTTTTGAGCGGGGTTTAAAATTTTACAGACTTATTAAGTTATTTATTCCGTCAGCGGAGATCCCATATCAACAGGAGTAGGATGAGGTCTTTGCTCACGCTTATTCTGTTTGCCGCTGTTTTTCTGCTCAGAACCGGGGTTGTTGTTTTTGCCGCCGTTCTTGCCGCCAAGGAAGGTTTGCGTCAGGTATTTATATAAAGTTGAACCTGACATCATATTGCCCGTCAGAAGCAAACTGCCCACAAGGCAAGCCATGGCGTAAATAATTCCCAAATTCTTTATATGAGTAAGCTGAATCATATACTGCGGCGGAATTGCGCCCAAAGCGCCTACCGCAAGAGTAAGGGATAATATTACGGAAACTTCTCTGTTATAATCGGGATGTTTATCGGTTATATAGTTATACATCTGCGTAAAGAAGTTGCCGATTCCGATGCTTGCTATGCTGGCCCCGACCATTACGGCCACGGGAGAGTTGATAAACGCCGCCACTATTGCCGTGCCTATTGCAGAAAGCGCGGAGAATGAAATATACAAAGATGAAGGCGTCATTCTCTGGCTGGCCACGTTGCCCAAAAGTCTGCCCGCCACAAGAGGCACATATAAGCAAAGCGCCACCCAGAAGTTCGCGGTTGAACCGCTATTGAAAGAGCTTGAAAGTATTGAAGCAAAAGAGCTTGAAAGCACGAACTCGTGTATCGTTGCCAAAGACATTGCGTAAGCAATAATTCTGACGCTTTTGTGCTTAAGGAAAACATCCACGACATTGTGCTTGACCTCAGGCTTTGCCGCAACCGCAGCAGCGGCAGGCTTCTTTGTATTCAAAGCCTGATCGGAAGCTTTGCCTGCGTTGCGTTCGGCTTCTTTTGCTATTGCCATAGGGCTTTCTTTAAGGCCCGGTTTGGAATCGTAAGCGTCTCTCAGATGCGCGCGGTAAACTTTAAGCAGAGCCATAGTTGAAAACGCCGCATATATCGGGAAGCTCAATGAGAAGTCAAGGTGAAGGTCAACACCGGTAACTAACTTGACCGCCAAATCAACCATATAAGGCAATGCAAGGAACAGCAGCGTGCCGAAGTTCTTAAACATAAAGCTTAAGTTATAGAAGAACGCATCTTGCAATGACATATCCGACTTCTTTGTAAAAACTTCTTTGAACCTTCTTGTAACGTCCGAGAAAGTTACTTTCTGGCTGACTTCCGGTTTTGCCGCATCTTTGGCGGAAGCCGCAGCTTTCTTATCGGCAGGGTTGGTTTTTGTCGCCGCTACGTCGCCTCTGTTAGCTTTAATAAGCATATTTGAAACAAGCTGTTTTAATATGCCCGCAACAGCCATCAAAGATATTGAAGCGACAAATGCATAAGTGCGCAAATCGTTATGCGGCATAGAGTCAACAAATCCGTAAAAACCTGCAGAAGTTGCCACGACGCCAGCCAATGCCGACATACAGAGGGAAAGGAGCAAAAGTTTTCTTTCTCCGAATCTCTTAAGGACGGGGTTCAGCAGAGAAGATAAACCTGGCAGCAAATAGTTGATGCAGAACATAAGGCTGTTTGCGTTTGCTTCGCTCATTCCCAAAGAGCCCTTTACAACAGGGGCAAAAGTTTTGCCAAGGCTTACGTTGGTCATTGAAACATCTCTGATAACAACGCCTGCTTTATCTTTGGTAGAGCCTATCCCGATTGAAAATCTTCTGGGGCTTATTTGCAAAATAGAAACTATATTGTTAATCTGGTTTTTGGGAAGTCTTATATAATAGTCTTCTATCGCCTCGGGAGTTTTTTGCCCTTTTCTGATTATTGCAAGTTCGCCAGTGGAAGCTTTCATTACCAAAGCGTCTTCTGGCCCCATAAGTGAGGCGGGCAATTCAACTTCAACCGGCAAAGATTTGAGATCTTCGGTATAAAGTCTGACCAGAGAGGTCTTGACTGAGCGGCGCTTTGAAGTCTGCACCAGTTTTACTTTCAAATCTCCGTCAAGTTTGGCTTTAGCGGCAAGGCCCGCAAAATCACGGAAGTCTTCTGTAAAACCGTCAAGCTTCATAAAGAAGCGGGACATCGTTTTTGGCGATTTATGGCCGTTTCTCAATTCGGCTATGCCTTCTTTGTTAAAATAAACCCTGTTATAGCCTTTAGTTTTAAAACTCTTATCAATATCCAAATCAACGGGCAGAATAGTTTCTTTGCCGCTGTCTTTATTTTCGTAAGAAAGAAGCAATTTATCGCCGCTGAATATTTGCGAGTCAAAATCTTCATCGTTTTCCGCGCCGATAAGTTCGTCTGCGGAAGCGGGCGCCTGTTTGCTGAGTCCGTAGGCCTGATCTTCGGCCACTTTGTCTTTCTTTCCGATACTTTTCATTTTAAAAATGAAAGGTATCATGAAGAAGGAAGCCAAAACCAAAGGATCAGAGAAAGTTGATACAGCAGCATTAGGAGCAACTCCGTTTAAATTGCCGCGAACCTGTGTTTCTGCAAAAAGAGTCTTTTTGGCGGCTTCGTTCTTGGGGAACAGAGACCAACCCGGCGGCAGAATATTATCAGCCACAAGCGGAACGTTTGCGGGTTTTGCCGCTACCGAGTTATCACCTTTAAAAATGATGTTTGATGATGCGACCTGAGTTGCGGCAACGTTTTTGCCGGAGAACTCAAGAGTTTTGCCGGGTATCAAAAGCTGGTGATACATAGTTACCAGCATATAAGAACCGTTTTCAATCTTGTTAAACACCAAGAAGAGCGGGCCCTTTTCCGTAAATATGCGGTAAATAACGTGGTTGGCGTCGCTTTCAGATATCGGGCTGTAGTTCCTTAAAATATACGGAATTTTTAGGACGTCATCTTTAGTTACCGGTGCCTTATCTGTTACTGCATAAGGGCCGTGTTTGTAAATTATTTTTGCAAGACCGAAGTTGTCAAAAGTCCCGAAAGCAGTTTTAAGCTTCATGCCCTGAACTTCAATCTTATGCGTTTTGGGATTTCTTAATGCCGCGCCGCGGTTGATTACAAAAGTTTTACCACCGACGTTAACCGTCAATACAACTTCGTCCATTCTGCCTTTAGTAGGATCTTTTACAAGTCTGTTCCAGGCGGAGGCAAGCAGCCCTGTTTCCTGATAATATGTTCCGTATTTTTTATCGGAAGAAATTACGCTTTCAAGGGTTACTATTTTTGCCTGAGTCTTAGGTGCTGCAGCAACATAAGATTGGTTGGCCGCCAATTGTACGGTTTTTAAATTATTGGATATTAAGTCCGCTTTTACGGCCGCGGGAACAACAGGAACCGCAGGCACAATATCAGAAGAAGCCGCGGCAACTTTGGCAGGCGTTTTTGTTTCTTTTGAAGCGGAACCTTTTGCTGTTGAAACTTTGGCCGCAGAAGTAAAAGAAGAACCGAGGAGATTTGCAAAACGTTTATCCCCCGTTACTGCTCCGCCGCCGAAAACTCCGCCTTCCAACGCGACAATCTTGGGCATGCTGAATATGCCCGCGCTGAGCATTAACTTCTGCATCGGCGTAAGCGCCGCGGGGGCTTTTAATGTTGCGCCCGTTTTGGCTATTGTGCCGGCTGCTTCTCCGCCGCGTGCAAGTGCGGAAGCTTCATTTGCCTGCTGTAAAACTCTGAAGCCGGTTTCTGTTCTTGCGCCTATTGAGCTGTATATTCCGACGGGGTTAACCAGTAATGCTTCGGCCGTTGTGCCGAACGGAACTGAACCCATCATTGTTGCCTTCATCGGGTTCTTTACTGCAAATTTTGATAAATCACCGCTCAAAGTGAATGCGGGATTTATATGCCAATAATATAAGTCAAAAACTTTCTTGCGCCACGGTGCAAGCTGGTTGTAAGGTTTATTAAATAAGATATTGCCTTTGAAAGGAGTCTGATGAGCAAGCGCGTAAGCGTTTTCTCTGGTCATTTCTTCTGCAGCTGCCTGCGCCTTTGCGTCAGCTATTGCCTGATCTGCCGCCATTCTCTTGGCAGCAACAGCTTTTTCCGCCGCAGTCATTTTGCCCGCAGCAGAACCGCCGCTTCCTTCTCCGATTACAGCCGTAAGCGTGCCGTTCTGGTTTGCAAATACATTGCCCTGCTTGTCTACCAGTTTATACTGTATCTGCTGTGTGCCGGGTTTCTTTACTGTTTTTACTACAGGTTTCAAACCTTTGGCCTGATTTACCTTCGCGGTAAAACTGCTCTTGAAATTGGATTTAACACCTCTTCTTGCAAGCAAAGCTTCCGCTCTGGCTTCGCGCGCCGCTTGTATCTGGCGTGCGGCTATTGAAGCTTTTATCTCTGCGGGTTTTACTGGCAAGGTTTTAATGTTTGCTCTTACAATCCTGAGCAAATTGCCTTTGCCTGCCGCATTGATTGCTCTTATTCTGCTAATGTTCCTTGCAAGTGAACCGATGCTTCTGACTATTGAAGGTAAGCTTGCGACCAAAGAAAACACGCAGACAGCCGTCAAAGCCATATCTGCCCAGACCGAAGCGTTGATTATCTTCTGGTTTCTTTCGTTGCGTTTAACTTTGGCTTGGTTGGCATTTCTCTGTACGGTTCCCGCATAGGCGGTTACCGCGTTATTGATTCTGCGTTGGGTAGCTTCGTTCAAATCCCACCAGTCTAAAGCGTTTACTCTTCTTGCCGCATAAGCCGCAGCTGAACTTCTGACTCTGCCGCTCTTTAATACGCCGATAACCAAAGGTATATGGACTCTGTTTATTGCGGCTTTATTTGTTGATAAAGCCTGCGCATAGGTATTTACGATTTTATTTGCTATCGCATTGCCCTGCACCGTGCCCGTATTGGATATCATAACACCGATATCTTCCAACACGTTGCCGTAAGGTATATTGTATCCCAAAGAAGGATTGGTCTTCATTGAGGATACCTGGAAATCAGACATTCCCATGCCGCGCGCGGCATCGTCATCTATATATTGGTATATTGAACCGAGCTGGTTAAGGTATCTTCCGCCGCGTCCTCTTGCCGTATTATTGGCATTGGTTGTCATTTCAACCCACTGCTGAACGCTGAGCAGACCAAGAACCCATTTGCAGCCGTTCCAAACCGTGCCGAAATCCGTTGCGCGTTTGAGAGAATCATAAGTCAAAAATCTGTCTATATAGGCATAAGAAGATTTGGTGTCAAAACCTATCAAAGCAGAAATTGAAGACATTGCAAGCATTGCGCCGTAGCTGCCTTTGTAGCCTTTGAGCAATACTTCATAAACTGTTCTGGCATCTGCGCCTCTGTCCTGCACGCTTTCGTCAACCATCGTAAGGGCCGTCATGGCATAGCCCATCTTCTGGCATTCGTTAAGTCTTTGTTCTTTGCCTTCGTCAGCTTTTATTTTTCTGAGGCTGACTGTTCCTCTGATTGTTGTGCCGAGGCCGGGCATAATATCTGTTATATATGTATCGTTATCGCACTTTCCGTTGCCGATGAACGATCTGAAATATTTTTGCGCAGCTTTTCTGTCAGCCGCGTTTACGCCCGCTATGCTGACGGCTTTATATAAATCGTCAAAGTACAAATTCATCAAGTCTTCGCGCGTTACTTTGCCCTGCGTGAAGAAAGTTTCCCCTGGATATCTGGGGGTCGGCGTTCTGCCTGCGGCTTTAGTCGGACCGTAAGCTTTATTAAGGTATATCCTTACCAATGCCTGGGCAACGCTTACATAGCTGAAGCTTCTTTTGCCTATCAATATTTTTCTGGGGTGCCCGTTGGAATTGAATGCCTGTTTGAAAGCTAAATCGGATAATTTCTGAGTATCGGCATTGCGGTACATTGAGTAAATCTCGGAAACTTCGCGGTTCTGCGCGTTTATGCTGTCAACGTATTTTGCATAAAGGCTTCCGTACTGCGCTTCCGTAAGGTTTACGTTTTTGAAGTTACTTCTTATTATGCTTTTGAACTGATCGTATTGCGTGCTTTGTATGCCTGCTTTGCTCTGAAGCACGGAGTAAACTCGCGTTGCCACTCTGGTATTATCGGCAGGGGCCGTATAATGCCTGTTTTCAAAAAGAACGTCTCCGCGGGTCTTAAATTTCTGAGGGAAGGAGAAAAGAACTGCAGGTCTTTGCGCTTGTTTTGTTTTGTTAATGTAATTTGAGCGTACGACCCTTTGCGTATTCGGCAAACTTCTTACTTGGGCTGCAGCCTCTGCGGATAAGTCAAACAGCATTACGATCGCAAGGGCCAAAGCGGTGAGTTTACGGCTGATTTCCATCAAGACAGGCATCTTAATTTTCATTTGAGTTTTATACCTCTTTGATGTAACTTAGCTATTTATATTCTCCCAGTTTCACGCTTTGAACACAAGAGAACTTAGGCCCAAAGAGAAATAGGTCTTTGGGGGTACTTAGTAATACCTTAAACTGCTTATTTTACACACTTATACAAAGGGAAAGGTGCCTGATAAAAGTTTCTTATCAGGCACCTTTTCAAAGAACTTAACTTCAAATTACTTATTTGCTTCTTCTATCGCGACCGCGACAGCTACTGAAGCTCCGACCATCGGGTTATTGCCCATTCCTATCAGGCCCATCATTTCAACGTGGGCAGGAACCGAAGAGGAACCTGCGAACTGCGCGTCTCCGTGCATACGGCCCATTGTGTCGGTCATACCGTAAGAGGCAGGACCTGCGGCCATATTGTCCGGGTGAAGAGTGCGGCCGGTGCCGCCTCCCGAAGCAACTGAAAAGTATTTCTTGCCGTGTTCAACAGCCCATTTCTTATAAGTACCTGCAACGGGGTGCTGAAAGCGGGTCGGGTTGGTGGAGTTGCCGGTGATTGAAACGTCAACGTCTTCGTATTTCATAATTGCGACGCCTTCGTTAACTTCGTCTGCGCCGTAGACCTTGACTTCGGCTTTTTCTCCGTCTGAAAATGCAACTTCTTTCACTATGTTAAGCTTGCCCGTGTAATAATCATAATCAGTTTCAACAAAAGTAAAACCGTTTACGCGGGATATAATGTAAGCCGCATCTTTGCCCAAACCGTTTAAAATGACTTTAAGAGGAGTCTTTCTGACTTTGTTAGCCGTCTTTACGATTCCGATTGCGCCTTCCGCGGCTGCAAAGGATTCGTGCCCGGCCAGGAAGCAGAAGCATTTTGTCTTTTCGCTCAGAAGCATTGCGGCCAGGTTTCCGTGTCCCAGGCCGACTTCGCGCTGGTCCGCAACGGAACCGGGTATGCAAAAGCTCTGAAGGCCGACGCCGATTTTCTCGGCTGCTGCGGCTGCGGTTTTTACGCCGCTCTTAAAAGCGATTGCAGCTCCGACCGTGTATGCCCAGACCGCGTTATCAAAAGCGATAGGCTGAATGCCTTTGACGATTTTTTCAACGTCAACGCCTTTTTTAACGCAAATGTCTTTAGCTTCTTCCAAAGAGGCAATGCCGTATTCTTTCAGAGCGGCATTTATCTTATCAATTCTTCTGTCATAACCTTCAAATGTAATCATATATATATGTCTCCCTGGTTTACTCTTTGCGAGGATCTATCTTTTTGACGGCTTCATCAAACCGACCGTATTGATTGATGTTCTTTTCGTACGCCGTCTTGGGATCTTCGCCTTTTTTAATGGCGTCCATCATTTTGCCGAGGTTGATAAATTTGTAACCGATGATTTCGTTGTTCTTATCAAGCCCGATCTGAAGTACGTAACCTTCAGCCATTTCCAGGTAGCGGGGACCCTTTTCCTGGGTGCTGTACATCGTGCCTATCTGAGAACGAAGGCCTTTGCCCAAATCGTCCATACCTGCACCGATGGGTAAGCCGTTATCGGAAAACGCGCTCTGCGTTCTTCCGTATGCAATCTGGAGGAAAAGTTCTCTCATTGCGGTGTTGATAGCGTCGCAAACCAAATCGGAATTTAACGCTTCAAGTATTGTTTTGCCCGGAAGAACTTCCGCAGCCATTGCGGCGGAATGAGTCATGCCGGAGCAGCCTATGGTTTCAACCAACGCTTCTTTAATAACGCCGTTCTTGACGTTAAGCGTCAGCTTGCACGCGCCCTGTTGGGGTGCGCACCAACCCACACCGTGGGTTAAACCGCTTATATCAGTAATTTGTTTTGACTTGACCCACTTGCCTTCTTCGGGTATCGGGGCCGGTTCGTGCTTTGCGCCTTTGCAGACGCTGCACATAGCCTTAACGTGAGGGGTGCAGTTTTCGCAGCTCATTTAATATCTCCTAAAAATTTCTTATAACATTATTTTACAATAAATCAATGCGGCATTGCCAGAGCAGTTTTTTTTACATATAATAATGCGTTTTTTTGTTCTTATATATTATATAATAGATAAAAGCGGTAAAGAGTTTTTGTTTTTGCGACAAAAATTTTTTAATAAAAAATATTTTTATTTTGCTTTCGTTTATTTTTGACAATTTATTTTTGAATATTTTTAAAGCATTTTGTGTTTTTAAATATGCGAATTTGCAACTTGTTTTGCAGAAATTAAATTTTGAATTTAAAAAAATGTTTTGCAAAATGATGTTTGAAAAATCCGATTTTTCAGACGTAAAAAATGCACCGTTTTAAAAGTTAAAAATTTTAATTCGTTTAGATATGGATTATTATTTCTAATTTTTATATAATTTGTTTGTAAGTAAAGTCGAACTTATTAATTATTAAAGGAGTTAATATGAAAAAGTCATTATTAGTTCTCGCCAGCGCAGCTTTAGTTTCAGTCGCCTTTGTTGCTTGCAACAAACCCGCAGCTGAAGCTCCTGCTCCTGCTCCTGTGCAAGAACAAGCAGTCCCTGCAGAAACCACAGTTGCAACACCCGTTGAAACTGCCGTTCCCGCTCCGGAAGCAGCTGCACCCGCAGCCGCCCCTGAAGCACCTGCAGAAGCACCTGCAACCAAATAACTTTGTTCAAAGACACGCCGGCCTAAAGTCGGCGTGTTTTTCATTTTGAAAAGTTACCCCCGTACAAAGACCTTGTACGGGGGCTTTTAATTTAATAGAATACATTGTATATGAAGTGTTTCCCGATAATACTATCTTCCCCTTCAGGCGGCGGGAAAACGACTATAGCGGAAAAATTACTCCGCGGAGATAAAACTCTCTGCCGTGTAGTTACCGCTACCACCCGTTTGCCGAGAAAAGGAGAGAAAGACGGAAGGGATTATCACTTCTGGACGCAAAAATATTTTGAAAGCGCCATAAAAAATAAAAAGATGATGGAATGGGCAAAAGTGCACGTAAATTATTACGGCATACCCAAATCGTCTTTTGCAATACCGATGAAAGAGGGCAAGTTCCCCCTTTTGGTTATAGACGTACAAGGCGCAAAAACGGTAAAAAAGATTTATAAAGACGCCGTTTCAATATTTATAGCCCCGCCCAGCCTTAAAGTTCTCCACCAGAGAATAGCTGCGCGCAACGACGGCACAAAAAATATTGAAGTCAGGCTCAAAACCGCTAAGAAAGAATTAAAACAGATCAAGAATTACGACTATACTGTTATAAATGATGTTCTTGAGCAAGCCGTAAAAGACTGCAGAGCGATAATACTTGCCGAAAAACTTAAAACGGCAAGAAAAACGGATTTTAAAAATCTAAAATAAGTGCGGGAGATTAACAAAATGGCAATACAGGAAAAGGACTTTGAAAGCAGACTTGTAAATTTTGAAGGCGATAAATATACCGTCGTTGTGTTAGCCTCTATGTGGGCAAAAATTCTCAAGAGAAAGCAGGAATATAAAAACGAACCCGACGCGACAATAATCAAAATTGCTCTGGACGATCTTTTAAGCGGAAAAGTTACAAAAGATATGGTTCTTAAGGGTTCGGCAGAAGCAATGCAGCAGCAGAAACACGAAGAAGAAGAAGCCAAAAAAGAAGCGGAAAGAAAAGCAAAAGAGCCGCTTAAACTGTAAAAGCAAATGAAGGAAGAACTTAAAGCATTGGCAGAAGACCTAAAAAAATTTATATCTTCGGCAGACGAAGAAGACTTTATATTGAAAGCAGCCGCAAAGCAAAAGAAGGCTGCTTTTAATATTTCAAAAAGTCAATCCGCCGAGGAAGAACAGGATATTGCAATGTCATCTCCCGCAAAAAAGCAAACCGCTCCGCAAGATAAAAAAACAGAACTTGAAAATCTGGCCAAAGAAGTTTTGGCCTGCAAACGCTGCGCTTTGGGCGCAACCCGCATTAAAGCCGTGCCCGGAGAAGGCAACATAAACGCAAAGCTTATGTTTGTCGGCGAAGGCCCGGGTTACGAAGAAGACCGCCAGGGCCGCCCGTTCGTCGGGAAAGCGGGCCAGCTGCTTGACAAAATTATTTTGGCGATGGGGTTTTCAAGAGAAGCAGTTTTTATAGCAAATATGGTCAAATGCCACCCGATGATAGATCCGCGCGACCCCGAAAAACGCTCTAACGACCGTCCGCCCGAGCCTGACGAAATTGCCGTCTGCCGCAAATACGTTGAAAGACAAATTGCTCTTATCCAGCCCGATTATGTTGTGGCTTTAGGCGGAGTTGCCGCAAAAAGCCTTATAAAAAATGCGCCCAGTCTTTCTGCAATCCGCGGTAAAATTTACGATTTGGAATTAAATTACGCCGAGCTGAAAAAGCCCGTCAAAATACTGGCCACTTACCACCCCGCGGCACTTCTGAGAAACCCGGGCTGGAAGAAAAACGCCTGGGCCGACCTTAAAGTATTGCTTAAAGATATGGGCGTAACGCCGCCTTCGGAACAGAACAAGGGAGTTTAAATGAACGTCTCCGTCTGCCTGCCGATAGCTTTAAATAAAAGCTTTGATTATTTTTTGCCGCCGCAGTTTGAGGCAAAAATAAAAATCGGTCTGCGCGTAAGAGTGCCTTTCGGCAAAGCGGAACAGACGGGTTTTATAACGGAATTAAACACAAATCCGGTGCTCCCCAAAAACATAAAACTAAAAGCAATAAGCGAAATCTTAGACGAAGAAATCCTTTTCGGGCCGGAACTTTTCCCCCTTGCAAAATTTATAGAAACGCAATATGCCAACACGCTTGGCGAAACTTTGCAGGTCCTTCTTCCGCCTTTTATAAATAAAAAACTTACGCAAACTTACAAGCCCGCGCCTCATCTTGATTTGCCTCTTTTTTATAACAAAGGCCCGCTGACTTCGTCTCAAAAAGAAGCTATTGCGGCGGCAGAAGCAAATCAAACGGTTTTATTTGAAGGCCCCGCGCTCTGCGGCAAAACCGAAGCCGCGCTTACATTTGCTTACAAAATTCTGGGCGAAGGCGGGCAGGTGCTGATACTTGTTCCCGATATAATAACTTCGGCGGAATTGATTCAAACCGTGCAGGACCGTTTCGGGCAGGCGCACGTGCATATGTGGCACAGCAGAGTTCTGCTGAGCAAACGCAAAGCGGCGGTTGCCGATATTTTAAGCGGACGCCCGTGCATCGTAATCGGCACGCGTTCGGCATGTCTGCTGCCGTTTAAAAATCTGCGCCTCGGCATTATATCAATGGAAGAAGATGAGGCGTTTAAGCAGGAAGACAACAAACCTTATTATCACTCGCGCGAAGTTATGATTTTCAGGACAAAGCAGATAAACGCAAAACTTATTCTTATGTCCGCCGCGCCGTCGCTTGAAACGCTTCATATGGTTGAAGAAGGCAAAATAAAAACCGTATTTTTTAAAGAACAAACAGCGGGGTTTTCGGCAGAGCCGCAAATTATAATAACACCAAAAAACGGACCTGATTCAAAATTTATTTCGCCGGAGCTTAAAGAAGAAATCGGCAAAAATCTTATGGCGGGCGGGCAAACGCTTTTGCTTATGAACCGCCTGGGATACAGCGGGCTTTACGCCTGTCTTAACTGCGGGGCATACGCAAAATGCAAAAAATGCGGCGCAATTTTAAGCCGCGTAAAAGAAAACGGTAAAGATTATCTTATTTGCAGAAAGTGCGGCAGCAAAGAAAGCCTAAATCAAATATGTCCGCGCTGCAAAAACGAAATTTTCCGCTCTCTGGGCGGAGGAACGCAGGCCGTAACCGAAGAATTGGGCAATATGTTCCCCTCCGCGCGCATTTACAGGCTTGACTCGCAAACCCTTAAAAATAAATCTTCCGAAGGCAATTTCATCGGCGACGCACTGCGCGAAAAGCAGGCCGATATCGTCGTTGGCACCAATATGGCTTTGAACATAGGGCTCAACGGAAGCAAAATAAATCTTGCGGCGATAATGGACGCCGACAGCCAGCTTAATTCGCCCGGTTTCCGCGCGGCGGAACATTTTGCGCAGATGCTTTTCAATTTAAAAGGCCGTCTGAAAAAAGCAAAGAATCCGAAACTTGTAATACAAATTTCAAAAACAGATTTATTTGATTTTGATATTCTCAGAAATAACGATTATCTGACATTTGCAAAGAACGAAGCGGAATTCAGAAAGGAATTTAATTTTCCGCCTTATGCCCAGGCCGTAAAAATACAAATGGGCGCGAAAACAAAAAAATCATTAGAGACATACGGCAATACGGTAATCAACGCCATAACAACCGCTTACGGCGCTTATATGCAGGTTGAAGGGCCGGTTCCTTGCGGCAGGCAGGAAAAAGACTTTTTCCGTCAGTATCTTCTTATAAAATCGGCAGACGGAAGTATGCTTAAAAGTTTTCTTCAAACGCTTTCAAAGAATAAACCGCCAAAGCAACTGGAAATAAAAATAGTAGCCGACCCGTACGGTTTTATGTAGGCAAAAATCCGAAAAATCTCTCAAAATGGTAAAATATAGTATTATACACTCGGTGGAGAAATGAATATGGACGTCAAAGAATCTTTAGCATTACTGAAAAGAGGCACGGTTGACCTTGTCAGCGAAGCCGAACTTGAAAAGAAACTTTTAAGTGGCAAAACTTTGCGCATCAAACTGGGCTGCGACCCTACAAGTGCAGATTTGCACCTCGGCCACAGCGTCGTGCTTTCAAAGCTCCGCGCTTTTCAGGATTTGGGCCACACCGCAGTTTTGGTAATAGGAGATTTTACCGCAAGCGTAGGCGATCCTTCGGGCAGAGATACAACCCGCCCGATGCTTTCGCGCCAGGATATTATGCGCAACGCCAAAACCTATACCGAGCAGGCTTTTAAGGTTCTTGACCCCTCTAAAACGGAAATTCATTTTAACAGCGAATGGCTGGACCCTTTTATAACCACAAAAGAAATTTTGGCAACGCTTTCAAAAGTAACGCTTGCGCAGGTTCTTGAGCGCGACGACTTTAAAAAGAGAATGAAAGCTGGCAACCCCATCAGCGTGCTTGAAGTTATGTACAGCCTGTTTCAGGGGCAGGATTCCGTGGCCCTTAAAGCAGACGTTGAACTTGGCGGCACGGACCAGATTTTTAACCTGCTTGTAGGCAGACAGCTGCAAAAAAATAACGGGCAGGACCCGCAGGTTGTAATGACCCTTCCGTTGCTGGTCGGCACGGACGGCGTCAAAAAAATGTCAAAATCTTACGGCAATTATATCGGCCTTAACGATAAGCCAGAAGATATGTTCGGCAAAATAATGTCAATTTCAGACGAACTTATGATGCAGTATTACGAACTTTTAACAACCGAAGATTTGGCCGCGGTAAAAGCAAAACACCCCATGCAGGCAAAAAAAGATTTGGCGGCCATTTTGGTAACGCGCTTTCACGGCGCGGAAGGCGCAAAAGCGGGTCTTGAAAACTTTGAGCACGTATTTTCAAAGAAAGAAAACCCGTTGGATATGCCGGAATTTCAGGCTGAAGCTGGGATTTTGGTTTCGGCCGTAATGGTGCAAAATCAAATTGTCAAAAGCAAAAACGAAGCCAGACGTCTTATAGATCAGGGCGGCGTTAAACTTGACGGCAAAAAAGTTGAGCAGGACATTGCGCTTAACATTGAAACGCCCGCAGTGCTGCAAGCAGGAAAAAGACACTTCGTTAAACTTATAAAAAAATGAAAAAACTTTTGGTATTCACGCTCATATTCGTCATAGTGGCAACGCCTTTCGGGGTATGGCATTATTTCCATGCGAAAGGCGAAACCGTAGTCGTTGAAATACCCATGGGCGCAACGCCCGTAAAAATAGGCGAACTTTTAAAAGAAAAAGGCGTAATCAAAAGCAAACTTTGGTTCAGACTTTGCATAAAAGCCTGCGGCGCTGGGACAATGCTCAGAAGCGGCAGCTTTAAACTTAATCAAAATACGGCAGTGCCAGAAGTTATCTGGCGCCTTATAACAGACTCAGGCGCGCAGCTGCAAAAAATAGTTGTGCCGGAAGGCTGGCGCGCGGAAGAAATAGCGGACGAACTTTTCAGAAACGGAATAATATCCAGCACGCAGCCTTTTATAAAACAAGTCAGACAAGAGAAACTTGAAGGACATCTTTTCCCCTCAACTTATTTATTTTCCCCCTATACTCCGACAAGAAAAATTATAAAAACAATGACGGCGGAGTACGATAAAAACGTCAAAAGTATGATAGAAGAAGCAGACAGGATTAACGACGAAAAAGAAATAATCATACTTGCCTCTATCGTTGAGCGTGAAGCGGTGGAAGAAGACGAACGCCCCAAAATCGCCGCGGTTTACCTTAACCGTTTGAGAATAGGCAAACGCCTTGAAGCCGACCCGACGGTGCAATATGCCGTCGGCTACGATACCAACGAAAACCGCCAGTGGAAAAAGGACCTTACTCTTAGAGATTTAAGGGTTGATTCCCCTTATAATACCTATCGCTACCCGGGCCTTCCGCCCGCGCCTATTTGCAACCCCGGTATAAATTCGGTTAAAGCCGTGCTGCATCCTCAGCCCAATTTTGACGCTCTTTACTTTGTGGCAGGCACTCAGCCGGGCAGACATATATTCAGCAAGACCTACAATCAGCACATTCAGGTTATACGCTCCGTCAGAGCAGCGCAGAATTAGAATAATTTAATCTTAATACAAAAGTCCTCCGTTTATAACGAAGGTCTTTTTTTATCCCGTAAAATCACACCTGATAAAATAAATATCTCAATTAAAAATTACCCCTCTCATTTTTACAAAAGATATTTTTTATTTGATAGAAAATAATCCGCCGAATTTTTAAAATATAAAACTCCCCCGCATTAAAGTATTTTAAGGAAGTCATAAAAAAGGACGCAAACCAAAAAATTTGATTTGCGTCCTTCGCGTTTAAAAACTTTATTTATTTGCTCTCGGCATTTTTATTGCTTGCTTCAAGCATTTCTTTTGCCGTATCAAAAACCATATCTACGGTAATATCCCTCATACATTTAAAATGCCCCAACGGACATTTTTTACCGCCGTGCAAAGCGCAGGGACGGCAGGGGAGGCCTTTAATCTCAACAACTCTGTGGGCCTTGCCGTAAGGGAAAAAGCCCAATTCTTTTGTCGTCGGGCCAAAGATACCCAAAGTAGGCACGCCGAATGCGGTTGCAATATGCATAGGGCCGGAATCGTTTGTTACAAAAAGTTTTAAATGCTTCATAAGCGCCATAAGTTCGGAAAGGCTTGTTTTGCTTGCGAAGTTAACGGGATGGCCGCCGTTTGCAAGACGGCAGACCTGTTCGCCCAGATCAAGGTCTTTCTTGCCGCCTACTATAACGGCAGTCAGGCCCAATTCCTTTTCAAGGCGTGTAATAAGCTTTGCGTAATTTTCGTAAGGCCAGCATTTTGTGGGCCATACAGAACCCGGGTGAATACCAACAAGAGCTTTGCCCTCAAGGCCAGCATCTTTTAGCATCTGCGTAATGCTTTCTTGCGCGTCGCCTGCGGACTTTTCCATCTTAAGTTCGGCAGATTTGAAATTTTCGTTTACTATGCCCTGCAAAAGATACAAATTCCTTTCTGCGTCGTGTATCATCCAGGAGAACGGCACGGTTTTTGTATAGAAGAATCTGCCTTCGCTGTTTGAGAATCCTACGCGCACTTTCACGCCGCTCAGCTTTGCTATAAGGGCACTTCTGAAACTTCTGTGCGGCACAAGAATGACGTCAATATTGCTGTTTCTTATTTTTTCGGCAGTTTTAAATACACCGAAAACCTGACCTAACCCACGTTTATCGTCAACTATAATTTTGGAAACTTCCTTAAGGCTCTGGAATATTTCCACCGTCTGGGGGCGGGTTACCACAACAATTTTTGCGGTAGGGAACAGCTTTGCCGTCTTCTGGATAAGCGGCGTTGTAAGAACGGAATCGCCTATAAATGAAGTCTGAAAAATGCAAATATTTTCAACAGCCTTTTTATCAAGGTCCTGCGTTTTGAATGACCAGTCATTAAGTTCGGGCGTGCGGTATTTTATAGGTATATCCCAGTCTTTAAGCGCTTCAAGATATTTATCAAGGGTATGCTTTTCAAGCGCGGGGCTGGGCATTTTAAATTTGACGTACATGCGCCTTGCAACAGAGTTTTTGTTGTATCTCTTTTTATATGCAACGCCGGAGAATAAACTGAGCAGCATAGTTCTTAATGTAGAATGCAAATCCAAAAGGTAATTGAATTTTGCGCTTCTGATTTCCATAAGAGTTGTGAAAAATCCTTTGAATACCATTATATGGTCAATATCAGGGTGGCCCATAAGAACCTGCGCAAACTGCTTTTTTACCAACAACGTTATATCTGCGTCGGGCCATTTATCCTTAATATTTTTGAAGACGGGAGAAAGCAAAACAATATCCCCCAAAGAAGATAACCTCATTACCAGCACTTTATGATTTTCAGTTTCTTTCATAGCTTTTTACCACCTTTAAGGTCTTTTCTGTTGCTCCTTTAAATGATTGTGCAGACTCTGCGGCTGCAACCGATGCGCGTTTAAGCGCCTCTTTATCGGCAAACAGCTTTTTTATCGCAGGTGCAAAATTTTCGCCTTTTACCAAAATTCCGCCGCCGCAAGAGAGTAACTTTAAAGCAACTTCGGGAGTATTATAATAATACTTTCCGAACAAAACCGGTTTGGAAAATACTGCCGCTTCCAAGAAATTGTGCCCGCCTTTTTTGCTGATGCTGCCGCCCACAAATGCAATATCGGCCGCACCGTAAAGCGCACCCAGCCAGCCCATGGTATCGGCAAGCATAATGCGCGCGCCGCTATCGGGCAGATGCTTTTTGACAATTCGGCTTAATACAGCATATTTTATGCCGCTTGCATCAAGCATTTCAATTATTTGTTTCTTCCTTTCAAGATGACGCGGAGCAATTATAAAATGAATGCCAGGCAATTTTGCCGCGGCAGAAATGATAATGCGCTCTTCTTCTTCGTGCGTGCTGCCGCAGGTTACTATATTGCCGCCCCAGCCCAAAGTCTTTATGACTTCGGCCACTTCGCCCGCGCGGGAAGGATTGGCGCTGAGCATATCGTATTTTATGTTTCCCGTAACGGAAACGTTTGACGCGCCCATATATTTATATAAATCTGCAATTTTCTGCGTCTGCACGCAAACGTATTTGACGTATTTAAACACAAGTTTTAAAAGAGGAGAAAGCAATTTATAGCTCTTTGCACTGCGCTCTGAAACTCTGCCGTTAAGCACGGCCACGGGTATGCCGCTGCGTCCGCTTGCCACAATCATATCGGGCCACAAATCAGCCTCAACTATAAACAAACGGTAAGGTTTATAAATTTTTATAAAGCGTTTTACCAAAGGATAAAAATCAACTGGCATAAGAAGCGCAAGGTCAAAAACAGGCTCTTTAAGAGCGTTGTCGCGGCCTGCCGCGGTGGAGGTT
>Ga0183101_1000622_pt1 | contig 29942 bp, 15 predicted proteins | sample Biomet3_FD_127790 | JGI IMG/M metagenome (GOLD analysis project Ga0183101, IMG submission 127790) | Microbial communities from bioreactor (seeded with sewage sludge) at LBNL, California, USA - Biofuel metagenome 3 | ecosystem: Engineered > Bioreactor > Anaerobic > Unclassified ...
CTGCTCGTAGCGGCGGGCGTGTCGGCGCGGCGCTGGTCAAGGCGGGGCCTTCCTCACTGGTTTCGGGCGGCATTATAAAGACGGTGGTCTTTATAGTTGTTGCTCCGCTTTTGGGCTTTGTGCTCACGCTGGGCATGGCAATGATAGTTTTCAGGATTTTCAGCCATACCAACCCGTTTAAAGTGGACCATTTATTCAGAAAAGGGCAGCTGTTTTCCGCAGCTCTTTACAGCTTGGGCCACGGCGGTAACGACGCCCAGAAAACAATGGGTATGATAGCTATGCTTTTGTTCGGAGGTTTGCAGACACCCGGCATTTCTGCCGTCAGAAACTTCTTGCTCACGCACGAAGAAATGGCGCGTTTTGCCACAGGCGATAACTTCTTTATACCTCTCAGCGTTGTGCTGCTCTGCCAAAGCGCCATTGCTTTGGGCACCATATCGGGCGGCTGGCGTATAGTCAAAACCATGGGCCAGAAAGTTACGCGTCTTAAACCTGTTGACGGTTTCTGCGCGGAATGCGGCGCGGCGTTTTCAATATTCCTGTCATCTTTTATGGGAATACCTGTCAGCACCACGCACACAATTACGGGCGGTATCGTCGGCATCGGCTCATTCAGAAATTTGAATTCCGTACGCTGGGGCGTTGCCCGCAAAATAGTTTGGGCCTGGATAGTTACAATACCCGCCGCAGCAGGCATATCGGCGGTTGCGTATATAATAAAAGTTGCCTGCGATTAGCTGTTTTTAAAAACCCCCTAAAATGATAAACTGTAATAAATCATTTACGGGGGTTTTTGATGTCCTCAAAATTAAGTTTTTCCTATTCTAAAATGGGCATGTATAAAGAGTGCCCGCAAAAGTATAAATTCCGCTACATAGACAGAATACCCGAAAAACCAAAATATTACTTTTCTTTCGGTTCCGCTTTGCATAAAGTTATGGAATATATTTACGGCAAAGGTTCGGCTTTCCCGCCGATTCAGGATACCATAAACATTTTTACCGCTGATTGGCACGCAACTTCTTTTGAAGATAAAGGCTATGCCTCAAAAGAAAAAGAAGACGAAGGTTTTGCCGAAGGTCTGCGCATTATAGACGCTTATTATAAAAAGCATTCGGCAGATATAATATCTCCCGTCAGCACGGAATTCAGAACGACTGTTGAAATAGACGGGCTTTCCGTTATCGGGATTCTTGACCGCATTGACTATCTTGGCGGCGGCAAAATATCAATTTTGGACTATAAAACGGGCAAAACTTTAAAGCGCGAGCCCGACCAACTGATGATGTACCAAAAAATAACCGCGGGCAACCCTCAGCTTTTGTCTTTGGTTCAGGCCAAAGACCCTGCCGTAAAAGAAGTCAACCTTGAAAGAATGCTTTTTTATCATTTGCCCACGCTCAAAGAACAGGCTTTTGAACCTGCGCCTAAAGAAGAAATTGACGTTTTTTGGCACAGAGTTTTGACCGTGGCGCAGGATATTATGGCGGCCAAATTCGGCCCAGACCCCGAAGAAACAAAGTGCCGCTTCTGCGATTATAAAGCCCTTTGCCCCGTCTGGAATTTGTCCCCTTCCCAACAGGAAGAAGTTAAGGCCGAAAACAACGACCCGCTTGCAGCCCTTGCCGATAAAATAGACGCTTTAGGCGCGGCTAGGGAAGAAGAAAAAAAGCTTACTGCGGAAATAATGAAAATTATGGAAGAAAACGGTTTTAACCGCCACTTCGGCAAGAAATATTCCGCGATTTTGGACGTCAAAGAAAATATAGATTTCCCCGACGCTCAAAAAACGGTGGACGAGCTCCGCTCAATGAAATTATTGCCAAAGGTTCTTGTTCCTACTCTTGGCAGCATTACAAAACTGCTTGAAAGCGGAAATCTTACCGATATACAGAAGGAAAAGCTTACGGCTCTTTCCAAAAAAGTAAAAGAAACCAAACTTATCTGCACAAAAACAGAGGAATGAAATGCAAAACAACAAAGATTTTAAGTTGAAGCTTAGCTTAATAATAATTTTATTTTGTTTTATTATGTTCTTTGCCGCCCGTCTGGCTTTGCTTTTAATGTACGGCGGTTTTTTTGCGGAACTTACTTCGGGCCAGATTTTTACGGCATTCGTTGAAGGCCTGCGTTTTGACGCGGCGGTAATAGTTTTGTTTGCGGGCATACCTTTGTTTATATTGAACTTCCCCGTAAAGTCGCGCGCGTGGGTTAAAACCTGGGTTTTTATAACCGCGGTTTTTGTTATGATTATGGGCGGTTTTTTGATAGGCGATATTATTTATTTCCCCAATGTAAACCGTCATATAACCGACGAACTTATTTATATCGGCAACGATCTCGGGTTTTTGGTTAAATATATCCTTTTTAAGACGCCTTTGCAGCTGCTTCTGCTGCTTGCAACCTGCGGCGGCTTTATGTACGCTGTTTCCCTTTATATAAACGAAAAATATGTTCCCCAAACTTCCAAATGGGGCAAAACGGCTTTAAAACTGTTTTTGATTTTTGCGCTTATAATCCTTGGCATACGCGGTCATCTGGGGAAAGATAAACCCATAGGCGTTGCCGATGTTTATAAATATGCCGACGGCCCCGCAGCTGCAGAACTTACGCTTAACGGCGTTTTTACCACTTACCAGATAACCCGCAAGGGCGGCGTTGACGTCAAAAACGATTACCCAGCCGATAAAGCAATCAAAAATACGCAGGATTTGCTTATTGCCAAAGACGAAAAGGTTATTGATCCGCAATATCCGCTTATGCGCCGCAGCGTTTTGCCGCCCGCACACAAGAATATAAACGTTTTTATAGTTATGCTTGAAGATTGGTCGCCCTATTATATTGACGCTTTAAGCGGCAACCATATCGGCGTAACACCCGCATTTGACAATATTGTGCGCAACGGCGCGGTGTTTACCAACGCTTACGCGGCGGGAACACGCAGCATATTCGGCTTTGCGGCAATATTGGCTTCCCTGCCGATGACGCCCGGGCTGCCGATATTCGGCTACGGGCTTGAAATGAATGAAATGTCCCCCTCTTTCAAAAATTTTGCCGACCGCGGTTATTATACAATGTACGCGCAGACTTCTCTGCGTCATTCGTACAGAATGTGCGCCTTGGCCAAATATCTCGGCGCGCAGGAGCAATACGGTTGGGAAGATATGCCGCAAAGACTGCCCTACCTTGAAAAAGCCCCCTTCGGCTATGACTACGATGCTTTTATGCTTGCCGCGGATAAAATTAAAGCCCGCAAACAAAAGAATTTCTTTGCCATGGTTTTTACCGGCATTACGCACGACCCGTTTGTAAAAACTCTCCCGCGGTTTGATATTTTTAAAGGCGGCACAAAAGAAGACGGCTTCAAGAATACGCTTGCTTTTTCCGACTGGTCAATCGGCGAGCTGTTGAACAGGGCCAAACAAGACGGTTGGTTTGATAACACTGTATTTATTTTCGTTTCCGACCATACGAACAATTATCACCCCAACAAAACCGTGTCTGACAGATTTCATATAGTTTACGTGTTTTACGCTCCTAAAATACTTAAAGCCAAAAAGTATGATACCATAGTATCGCAGACGGATATTATGCCGACGCTTTATGATATGGCGGGTATAAGCGAGCCTTACAGCGCATTCGGCAAAAATATTTTTGACGATTCAAAAGAACGCTGGGCTTTCGTTTACGGCGGAAGCGAAATGGGCATTGTCGGCAAAAAAGGCGCAATTTCTTATTCGGGCGGCAAACTTTCCGAAACGCAGACCAGGGAAAAAGGTTTTGACGCAAAGCACGCGGAAGAAGTTTTGCTTTCTTTTAACAAAACCGCGCTTACGCTTTTAAAGTCAAATAAATGGTTTAAAAATGAAAAATAACGACGTTATTCTGGCATTGGATCAGGGCAGTTCGGCTTCGCGCGCTCTTGCGGTTGCGCAAGACGGTTTCGCGGTTGCAAAAGCGGTTGTTGCCGTTTCGCCTTTCCATAAAGAGCATATTTGCCAATACGACGGCGAAGAATTGCTTAAAAGCCAGCTTGACGCTTTAAAACAGGTTGAAGAAACCCTTGCCGCGCCAGCGCAAATTTCTGCTTTGGCGGTGGCCTGCCAACGCTCAACAATAGTTTTTTGGGATAAATTAACGGGCAAAACTCTTTGCCCAGTTTTAAGTTGGATAGACGGCCGCGCGGCGGCACAAATTGCCGCAAATCCGCTTTCGCAGGAAAAAATACACGCCAAAACTGGTCTTTATAAAACCCCTTATTTTTCGGCGCCTAAAATACAATGGTGTCTTCAGAATTATCCCGCCCTTGGCGAGGCATATAAAGCGGGGCGTTTACTCTGCGGCCCCGTAGGCACTTTTATAATTTGGCATCTTAGCGGCGGCAAAGTTTTTGCGGCCGACCCGACCACTGCCCAGCGCACCCTTTTATTTAACATCAACACTTTGCGTTGGGACGACGATATTTTGAAATCTTTCGGCATCAGCGCGGATATTTTGCCCGAAGTCCGTCCAAGCGCGTCTTCTTACGGTTCTTATAAAGGCATACCTATAACAGTTTGCGTAGGCGACCAACAGGCCGCCGCGGCTTCGGGTTTGTCTGCCGAAGGCGCGGGAGCATTAAATTACGGCACGGGCGCGTTTGTTCTTGCGCGCGCGGGCAAAAAACCCGTTAATTTACAGGGCATTTTGACATCTCTTTCCTGGACTGCCGAAGGCGAAACGCCCGAGTATCTTTTGGAAGGTCCGCTTAATACCGCCGGTGCTTTGTTTGCCTGGCTTAAGGACGCGGGGCTTGATTTTGATATCCAGAATCTTGACGGTATGTGCACTGCGGCGGAAAATCCAGTTAATTTCCTGCCGGCTTTGGGCGGCCTCGGCGCGCCTTACTGGAATTTTTCTTTAACTCCGGTTCTTTCGGGTTTTACGCAAAAGACCACTAAAGCCGATATCGTCTGCGGCGCTGTGCGCGGATTATGCCTGCTTATGGCGGATATAACTTTTTATATGCATAAGGCGGGCGCAGATTTCAAAGAAATGCGCGCCTGCGGCGGTTTGTCTTCAAGCCGCGCGCTTTTACAATTTCAGAGCGATATTTTACAGCTGCCAGTGCGCCGTATGCCCGAAACCGAATCAACCGCAGTCGGCGCGGCGGTTATAGCTTCGGCCGCCCTGGGTGTTAAGGCGGAAGAACGTCCCGTTTTCAAACCTTCGGCGGAATTTGCCCCTCTCATAACGCCGCAGAGAGCAAATGAAGAATATAAAAAATGGAGAAACTTCTTTGACTGGGCCGTCAAACAACCGAAATAAGATTTTATTTCGGTAATATTTAAGATACTTTTAAGTCAAAAGAAAAACCCGCGGAATATTTTCCGCGGGTTTTACGTTTATCAAAACTGAGCTTATTTGGCAGATATTGCGTTTACGGGGCAAGCGCCTTCACATGCGCCGCAGTCAACGCATTTGGCGGCGTCAACTACTCTTTTGCCTTCTTTTTCGGAGATTGCTCCAACGGGGCACGCGCCTTCGCATGCGCCGCAATTTAAACAAACTTCAGGGTTAACTTGATGTGCCATCTTAAACCCCTCCTTATTTTAGATTTATTATATTATACAACAATATTTTATTCAATCGGTAAAGCAAAATCAGCGTTTTTTTACCTTTGGCGTAAAAATATAAGAATAAAGGCCTTTTCTGCCGCTGAGGGTGAAAACGAAAAATTCGCTTTTTAAGGCTCTGCCGGCTCCCGTCAGTATCAACGCAAGCATAAGGCAATAAAATGCCTGTAAAAGCGAAGCTTTTGCGCAGGAAGAAGCGCCTAAAGCGGCGTCCAAAGCGGTAATTATTATAAATACGGCAAATAAAATGTTGAAAACGTAAATAAATTTTAAAAGGGAAGGCTCATCTTCAAAATTTGCAAAGCGTATGCAAAGGGGCAAAATGACTGGCCGCGCGAAAATAAAAATAAGAGCAAGCGCGGAACCCAAAATATAACTTCCGTTGAAAATTTGCCCCGTTCCGGGCACTATTAAAGATAAGATAAGCGCGCTTATTGTGCAGAGCATAAAAGTTTATAGGCCGAAGCCACCTTTGAGATTTGAACGGCTTTTAAATTGTTTTCTTTTTCAAGTTTTTGGGCAAATTCGGCAAATTTTTCAAAATCCCCGCCTTTAAATTCCATTTCTATTTCATACATCTTTTGGTTTTTGCCTGCGGCAAGGATATTAAAATCGTCAAAGCAAACTTCCGCGTTAAAAAGAGGATTTTCCAAAAAAACGCTTTCTCTTTTATTTTTTATCAGGAACAATTCCGAAATTCTGCCCAAATCAGGCCTTCTTTGGCGGACTTCCGCAAAGAACTGCGCAGATGCTCTTGTGTGTGATTTCGCGTAAAGCGGCACGGTTTCTTCTTTTCTTACCGCAAAGCCGTTTTTGATGCTTGAAGAAGTTTTTAAAGTAAGTTCGTAGCTGCCGTTTACGGAGCGCAGCCTTAAAGCGGATTTTTCAGAAGACAATTTGCCTTCCGCATTATCAAAATAACTGTCTGTTATCAGGGAACGCGCAAAGCGCAGTTTTAAACCCGTATTCTGCAAAGCTTTTTGGAGTTTAAAAAAATCCGCGTGTCCGTGCGCCTGCCATTTATATTCGCGTTCAAGCATTTTTATTTTTCAACCGATACGACGGTTTCGTCCTGGTCTTTTGCTATTGCGCTTATTTTATAACCGTCATCGGTTACGCCGAGGCTGAAACCTCTGCGCCTTAAATTATATTGGATATCGCGCTGAAGCTGCACTGCGTCGCCGCTGATGAGCCCCAACCGTATAAGGTCGGGCGTATAATATCCGAAGTTGGCTTTATGCACATCTTCAAGATATGCAAGTTTGTTGACTTCTTCCTGCGCGGCTTTTATGCGCGCCTCCTGAAACGGAGACGGCAGCATAAACAAAACAAAATAAACGTAAAAAGCTACAAGCCCTATAAGCACGGTGCCCAAAGCGGCTATGGCGGTCATTTCCCCGGTTGATTTTTCTCTGGCTTCGTATACAATGCTGCCGCCGAAGAAATCGTGCAGCCCGCGGTTGTTCTTGTTGAACAGCGCAACTGCAAAACCTATGCAGAACGTTGCAAAGTTTACATAGTAAAATAAAGTTCTTACAAGCGCTTTGCCGAATGAAAGATTTGTCTGCCCGTCTTTTGACATCACTTTTATGCCCAGTAAAAATTTGCCGAGAGTCTGCCTGCCGCCCGAAGATAAAAAGGAACAATATAAAATGAAAGCAATGTTGAAGCCCGCATAAATTGCGGCCGACTGATAATTGTTCGGAACAATGTCAAACTTCATTATAAGAATATAAATGGTCCAAAGATATACGGAAGCAAACATCAGAAAATCAAATAAAAATGAAACTGCTCGTTCAAATATTGAAGCCGGTTCGCTTTTGGTTTCAAATACGGTATCAATCATAAAACCCTCCAAAGGTTACTTTCCTATTATACAAGTTTTAACTTTTCAAAGACTTTTTTATGATAAAAAATATTTGCGGCGCATTAAGTGCCGCACTCACATAATGATATAATATATATTTTAGTGCAAATAAATCAAAGATTAAATTAAAAGCTAAAAAATAAAGGATAAATTGATGAAGAGAATAATAAAATATAAAATCCCGCTTCTGCCGGCTATTTTGGCCGCCATGGTCGCGGGTATAATATGCGGATTGATTTTCCCGCACTGGGCCGTAAGGATATTTTTGACGTTTAACGGCCTTTTCGGAAACTTTTTGGGTTTCATTGTTCCGATACTGATTGTCGGCCTTGTGGCCTCAGGCATAGCCGAGCTTGGCAAAAGCGCAAAAAAACTGTTGATTATAACAGTGGCTCTTGCTTACGCTTTTACGCTGCTCTCTGGTTATTTCAGTTACTTCACAAGCATGTTTGCTTACAAATTTTTGCTTACTTCGGGTGAAAGGTTTGCCCCTGTTTCCGCCGCTGCTCAGGCTCTTAAACCTTATTTTACCGTTGCAATACCCCCGTTCTTGGACGTTATGACCGCTTTGGTTTTGGCTTTTACTCTCGGACTTGGAATGGCCGCAATAGAAAGCAAGGCCTTAAAGCCCGTTATGGACGACTTCCGCGATATTATTTATAAAACGATACAAGGGGCAATTATTCCCGTTTTGCCGCTTTATATTTTTGGCATATTTATGCAGATTACGGTTGAAGGGCAGGTCGCTTCCGTCCTGGGCGTGTTTATAAAAATTATTATTTTTATACTTTTGATGACGCTTACCATGCTTGTTATACAGTTTATGATTGCGGGCGCCATTGCGCGCAAGAATCCGTTTATTATGCTCAAAAATATGATTCCCGCTTATGTTACGGCTTTGGGCACGCAGTCTTCGGCCGCGACAATCCCCGTAACTTTGCAGCAGACAATTAAAAACGGCGTCAGGGAAGATATTGCGGGTTTTGTAATCCCCCTTTGCGCGACAATACACCTTTCCGGCAGCACAATGAAGATTGTGGCCTGCTCTCTGGCAATTATGATGATGTCTTATATGCCCATTGATTTCGTGCAATATTCCGGGTTTATTTTTATGCTCGGCATCACAATGGTTGCGGCCCCCGGTGTTCCGGGCGGCGCGATAATGGCCGCTATCGGCATATTGCAAAGCATGCTGGGTTTTGACCAAACGGCTATCGGGCTGATGATTGCGCTTTATATTGCGATGGACAGTTTTGGTACTGCCTGTAATGTTACGGGCGATTGCGCCGTTGCAACGATTATAAATAAAGTTTACAGACCCAAAGCCGCAGTTGCCGCCTGAAAAATTTTATTTTTCGGCGCGCAGGCTGATTTGCTTAAATAGACATTGACCCGTTTTTTTAGTAAAATATCTCTATAATAAAAGTGATTTTTTACTTTTAGGGTCTTTGGGCTGATAGCTCAACTGGTTAGAGCGTCCGCCTTACACGCGGAAGGTTGTAGGTTCGAGTCCTATTCGGCCCACCATTTGAAATCCCCCGTTATATACGGGGGATTTTTACGTTATAAAGCGGCCGAAAGCAAGCCGACTGCTCGGCTTGCGTTAGGACGAGAAAGGCGGAGCGTTATTTTTGTTTGAGCGGGTTTATCCGCGAAAGGCAAAAATCGCGAGCCGGGGCCGCGAACTTTTTGAGTTAACAAAAAGATTTGTGGCCGAGTCCGGATATAACAGACACCATTTGAAATCCCCCGTTATATACGGGGGATTTTTGCAATATAATAAAAACTTTATTTATTTGTTGAACCTGTTTATGTAAGGCGTATAATCAGGCAGCATTTTGTTGTATTTCTCTTTAAACAGCGGAGAAGATATCAAAAAATCCGCCGTAGCGCGGTTGCAGGCAACAGGTATATTCCATACCGCCGTAAGGCGCAGAAGTGCTTTGATGTCGGGGTCGTGCGGCAGTTGGTTAAGCGGATCCCAAAAGAATATTAAAGCGTGCAGTTTGCCTTCGGCTATAGCCGCGCCGATTTGCTGGTCCCCGCCGAAGGGGCCGCTGTTATAACAATGCACGGGGCAGCCGAGGGCTTCATGCAGAAGGGAACCTGTCGTCCCCGTTGCAAAAAGGTTGTGCTTAAGCAGCGAACCTTTGTTAAAAAGAGCCCACTCCAAAAGGTCTTTCTTTTTATTATCATGCGCCACCAGGGCGATATTTTTCTTTTCCGGTATTAAATTCATTTCAGAAATCATATTTTATTTTCCTTTTTTATATTCTAACTTATTCCCCCTTTAAAATATACAAAATATTTTATACGCGCCCGCATACGATAAATATAATAAAATGTATAAATAAACGGGAGCGAATATGCAGTTTTTGCAGACTTATTTTATCAACCCTGTAACTAAAGATATTTTTGATTATAAAACCCATACAAGCAAAAAAGATTATTGGTTTTCAATGCTTTGCTTTGCCGTGGTTTACGCTTTGCTTGCCTTCAGCAAATTTCTTGTATCGGCAAATTCGGTTGAAATAACTGATTTTCAGGATATCATTTTCGGCGCGTTTTACATTTTTGTAGTGCTGGCAATAGTGCTTGCAAATATTTCCATAAAGATGCGCCGCCTGAGAGATGCCGGTTTCAATCATAATTTGGCTTTTCTGGCGCTTATACCCTACGTCGGGGAATTGGCCCTTATAGTATTTATGTTGAAACCTTCCGCCGGCGAACCGCCGCAGGAACCCGAATTTGTGCCTATAAATATGTTCACTTTCTTTGTGGCTGCGGTAATAGCTTTCTTGATGTTTTGGGATATGAGTCTGCTTTACAAAGCCGTCAAACGCGCGCAAAAACCCTGGTTTGAAAACAGAGCCCTTATGGAGGCGGTAGAAAAAGATTCCCCCTCCGATTTAAAAAAGGTTTTGAATCCGTTCATAAGGCTTGAAGTACGCGACCGCGACAATAATACAGCGCTTATTTATGCCGTGCGTAAGCACCCTTCAAAAGATTTCATTAAACCGTTTATCAGGCTTAAAGCTAAAGTAAACGCAACTTTGCCCAACGGAGATACTCCGCTTTATATAGCAATAGCAAAACGCGCAGATTTGCCCACTCTTGAATATTTGATTGACAAGGGCGCCAAAGTTAATACGGAAAATACCAAAAATATTACCCCGCTGATGGTTGCGGCCAAACGCGGAAACGAAAAGACAACCGCTCTCTTGCTTTTGCACGGCGCGGCACCGCTGAACAGTAAAGGCAAAACAATTTTGCAGTGGACCGTGCCCGTAAACCCCGTAACGCGCGCACTTTTGGAGCTTGCTTTGGCAAAAGACAAACAACAAAAATTTAAGGATAAAATTTACGAAGACGTGCTTAAAGATAAAGATATTTCAGACCGCTTGCCGGGTATCCCCAAAGAATGGAAAAACGCCGCTGCCGCAGGAACAATGGATTTTATGGCCGATAAGAACAGCGCAGGCGAGCTTATAGGCGATGTTTCGGACGCGTTTAAAGAGGCTGATGCCTCCTGGGCGCAAAAAATGGTGGATAAAGGCCTGAGCATGGGCAAAATATCCGACGGCGGGCAGACCGCGCTGATGTATGCGGCTATGCTTAGCTCAAACACCGAAGTTTTGGACGTTTTTATTAAATCGGGCGCAAACGTGAACGCAAAAGATAAAGACGGCATAAGCGTTTTGACCTGGGCTGCCGCAGTTAACCCTAATCCAGATATTACTGCCTATCTGGTAGAAAAGGACGCTGATGTAAATGCCGTAACCGATAAAAACGTTTCCGTGCTTGATTACGCGGCGATACAATCCCAGAATCCGCAGATAATAGATTTGTTGATTGAACACGGCGCTGACGTGAACTATCAGGGCGCGGGCGGCGGAACCCCGCTGATTTATGCGGCTTTAAACAATTCTAACCCCGAAGTCGTTGAAACGCTTATCAAAAACGGCGCGGACGTGAAGGCAAAAGACGCGGGCGGCATGGCCGTAATCAATTACGCATCAATGAACAAGAACCCCAAAGTGTTATCAGTCATCAGAGATTACCTTATAAAATAATAATTTTAGCTGCGGCTTAAGGCAGAACTTTTGAGCAGGACTTCCCTAAACTGCGTCCCTCATAATAACTTTTTTAAGGCATAAAAAACCCGTTCGGTTAAGAACGGGTTTTTCATTATTATTTGTTTTTAAGTTCTATTTGTTCCAGGCAAATTCAACTGGAGCGTAAACGGGTACCACGTTCCTGAAGATATCCAGTTTCAGCAAAGGTATATCCTGCTGAACGGGTCTTACCGGCAGAGGGTCAACCAACAGCTTTTTGATGTCCTGGTCGGATATCGTAATGCCGCTGCTGCTCTTTTTATCTCTGAGCAGAACCTCAAAACCGTTTTGCTTCTGAAGCTCTGTTATTCTGACGTCGTTTGTCGGGACGTCAAGAACAATATCCCCGCTGCGCGTGTCTTTGACGTAATCCGCATAGAAAGTATAAAGCAAATCTTTCAGGTAAATTCCGTCTGCGGCCAAAAGATTTATTTTGCCGCCGTTCTCGTTGACTTCGGCAACCACGGGCGTGTCAGCCGTGCCTATGTATCCGTTTTCAGCCGTAATCGTTATGTTTGCGGCCTTTACGTTAGGTTTATCATCTGCAAGTTTCACGGCTTCTATTGAAGATTCGGCTTCAAGGCTGATGTCGCTCTGAGTTCCAAGGCTGCCAAGCTTTACGTTCGGCGTTAAGCCCGATATATAAATATCTTTTACCGCCGAAGCGTTAAGAACGCCAAGGCTCGTATTTCCGTCAATTTTAAGAGGCGTTGCTTTTGTACCTATTCCGCCGCTTTGCGCGACAAGGTTTATTTCCGTACCGAAAATTCCCTGTGTGCCCGCCGCGTTATAAATTGAATCCGCCGCGGTAAGGTTAAGCTTGCCATCATAGGCCGTTGCCGCACCTGCAAGCATTATATCGGCAATGTCGGCTGTCGCGTCAATGTTGCCGTTTTGGGAATATATTTCGTTAAGAACTGTTCCGTTTCCCGTGGTTTCAATCTTGACGCCGCGCTTGCCCGATATATTGTCAAAGAGTACGGAATTTGCCGAAGCGGAATAAATATCCGCCGCACCGAGAACCGTAAAGTCTTTGAATTCGTTTGCTTTGGCATACAGATAAATGTTGCCGTCGGAAGAAGCGCTTATCGTATCGGCTTCAACGTTATATCTGTCGGAAGCCGAACCGATGTCTTTTGCCGTTTGGCCGAGCATAACTTTATCTGCCTTTACTTTTGCGGCGGACGAAGCGTTAAACAAACCGTCGTCTGAAGACAAAGTCGCTTTGTCGCCCGCCTGCACGTCCTGCGTGTAAAGGGCGTTTGTGCCGTTTACGTTAAGGTCGCCTGAGGCATTTGCGTTAAACGCGTTATGTGTGCCTTCTGCGGCAGAGGTTTGGTCAAGATTGACGCCCAAAGCAAGCGCGTCAGAGCCGATGTTAACCGCGTTAAGCCATATTCCCGCAGATTTAATATTGGTTGCGTCCGCATTGCCCGAAGCGTTCAAAATATCTGCGTCCGAAGTAAGATGCGTTTCGCCTTGCGAAAGTATGCTGTCAATCTTAATATTGCCTGCGGAAGCAAGATAAACATTGTTTTGCGCTCTTGCTATAATTTTGCCCGTAAGGTCCAAAGTAAGCGGATTTGACGCGCTGCCTATGGAACCGCCTGCGGCTTCAATAACAAGGTCGTTGCCCGTAATATTAGGCGTTGAAGATGTTGAAACGTTATAAACGCCGCCTGCGCCGCGTATGGTGATATTTTCACCTGTTCCCGCTTTAAGCGCGTCAACGTTGATGTCTTTTTCCGCGCCAAGGTATATATATTTATTTGCGTTTAAGTTGACGGAAGACGAATGAATATCAAAGTCTTCTGTTTTATAAACGGTAACCGAAGAAGGTTTGCCTGCCGCATCGTAAGTGAAATACAAATTATCGCTTTCGGCAGAAGCTATAAGCAATTTTTGGGCGTCGCTCAGGGCCGAATAATTGCTGAGGTCTATAACTTCGCTGCCCGTGTTCAAGCCTATGCTGCCGCCTGCTTTTACGGTTACATTTTTGGCCGTAATGTTTGGCGCTTCCGACATATACTGTGTATCAACCGTGTTCTTGAGGCTTGAAGCGTTGACCGCATATTTAAGCTGGTCCAAATTCCAGCCTGCCGCGCCAAACAAATCCATATCGTTCCATGTATTAAGCAGTTCTTCCTGCGTGCGGGTGTCGGCGGTTTCGTTTTCGTTGGCGTCATAAAGATTGCCCGAAACCTCCAAGTTAACATCGCCCGTTGCCGAAGTGATTGAGTTCACGCCCAAATCGCCCGAAGTCTGCTTGAGGTTTATATCGCCTTTTGCAGAGGCCGAAACTACATCGGCGTCAATATTGACTGCGTTTGAAAGAGTGCCTATTGTGCCAACGGAAGAATTGATATTAACCGTGTCGCCTTTTATAAGAGAAGATGACGAAGCGTTGAGCACAGAGCCGTCCGCGTTCAAAGTTACGCTGCCGCTGCCCGTGCTGAGCGTGCCCACGTTTACGGCAAGAGTATTGCCTGCCGCGTCTTTTACGGCTTCTGCACTGAGGTTGATGTCGCCCGCAGTTGTTGAAGCGTTAAGCGTGCCGCCTTTAAGGTTAAGTTCAATACTCTGGCCCGATGAGCCGATGCCCGAGCTTGCGTTAAGGCTGATGTTCCCGCCCGTAACCGAGCCGTCGCCCGTAGAGGTGATTGAACCGTTTGAAGCGCTGAGCGCCACATTGCCCGTTCCCGCGTTTACGCCGCTTGAAAGCAGCAGGTTGCCGCTTGAGCTGCTGATTGATGTCGTCGGGGAATCATAGCCTATAAAATTGATGGCTATAGGATAATCCGCTTTAATGCTGTGGGTGTGGAAATCTTTGTAGCCCGTTTCGTAAATTAACTTGTGGTGATATTCCGTAGTGCTGAATATCCACCAGCCGTGGTGTTCCGTCCAGCGCTGGTCATAAGTTTTTATTTTGGAAATCTCAACGGGGCCCGTGTAATCATAGCTGTATGTATGCGTGTCAGAAGTATTGCCCAGGTCAACGTATTCCCCCTCCATCAAAGGCGAAGAGGACAGATTTCTTGAAGTCTTATCATAATCATTTTCATCGGGGACCAAAAAGTCCATGCCCCAGAAGGAGTTTTTAGATTTTGTATAAGTTTCTTCAACTATACTTTCCTGCCCGGTTGTCCAAACGTAGCGTTCGCCCGTAACGGGGTTATAAGAAGAAGACCTGCCCGAAGTTGTAGAACTGCCGCCGTCATTTGTAACGGCCGTAACTGCACCGTTGTTATATGTATATGTGGTGGTAAGATACTGCCCGCTGCTTGTCTTTTTGGCAAGGTCCGTAATTTTGATTACGCCTGATATTTTGGTGGAGTTATCAACGGAACCAAGCACAATGTCTTTGCCGGAATCGTTTGTTATGTTTACTCTGCCGTATCCGTCCAAAACGCGCAGCTGGCCCGCGCTGTCGCCGGTGTTAAGAATGTGCCCGTAAAGCTCCATTCTGCCGCCTTCAACAGCAAAGTCTTTAATGACTATCTGGCCCGTAAGCACGTTATAATAAGCGGGAATATTGCCGTAAGAAGACGAAAGTTTATAAAGTTCGCTTACGTCTGCTTCGTGGTTCGCCACGCGCGTATTATAATCTGCAAGGGCGGTTTGCGGGGTCAATGAATTCGTAAGGGTTAAAGTGCCTGACGGTATGCTTAAAGTCCAATCTGCAACGCCGCTTTGGACAAGACCGTTTATGTTAAGGTAGCGTCCGCTGATAAACACGTTGTTGCCGATAATGCTTGATACGCCGCTCTTTGCGGTTGTGTCAACGTCCCTGTCGGTTTTGTCGGTTTCAGAGTCTGTTGCAACGGAAGACCAACTTTCGGAAGGTTCCCCGCCGACGTGGGTAAATCCGTCGGTATAAGACTGCACAACATCGCCGCTTGTGGTCATATTTATTGTTGTGCCGCGTATATGCCCTTTGGAATATATATTGCCCGCGGAAGTAATGTTAACCGCGCCTTCTTTGTTTTCTATATTGCCGACAAGTTCAAGGTTTGAAGCCTTGCCGTTTTGCGTGTAATTATTGTTTATCGTTATCACGGGTGAGGCCGTAGTATTTGATGATTCCACGGAAGAAAACGTTGCTGTGCCCGAAGCGTTGACCGCATTGATATCCGCGTTTGAAGCTACTTTTACGCCGTTATAATTGATATCTCCGTGCGAAGTATCGGAAATCAGCACGTCGTTAAGACGCAGGAAATACGGGCTGTCGTTATTTATAGTAACTTCCGCATAACCGGGGGCCGAAAGTTTGCCCGAGCCTGTTACCGTATCGGCAAGCAGGTTTATATCCCCGCGGTTTGAAGAAATATTGCCAAAGGTAATAAAGTCAACATCGTCTACAACGGAATAAAGATTTGTTCCGTTTGAAGTATCCGTAAGGCCAAGATCCGCCAGTTCCTGTTCAAGGCGGCTTATTTCCGCAGCGTACGCGCCTGAAATTGCGTCCGAACCCGAATAAGCCTGTTTGAGTTTCTTATAATATTCAATTTCCTGCAAGATATTATTGGAAAGGCTTTCTTTTGTTTTTGTGTAACTTATATCCGCATCTTGATTGCCAACTACGACATTGCCGTTTGCGTCAATGGTTATATGCTGCAGGTTATTTACGCCCGCCAAAACTTGGCCGTTAAGGTTAAAAACGCTGTTCTGGTTTATTTTGGCATAAGATGCGTTATCTTTTGTGGCAAGCTGGATATCGTTATCGGCCGTATAAGTGCTTAGCATTCCCGAAGCGCCGACAATGCCTTTTGAGCCTGTCATATTTATATCTTTTGCGCTGCGCAGTTTTGCCGTCGGCTGCATATCTATTACATTGTTTAAAAGTAAAGAACCCTGCGCCTCTGAGCCGGAATCTATCGGCAGACCGGTTTTGTTCCAAACGTCGGTTGTGGCGTTTGTATACATTTTTGCTCTGTCGCCTTCGTTAGGTTGGGTTAAGCCGAAGTTAACGTCGCCCAATGCAAACACATCGGATCCGCTGTCTAAAAAGATTTGATTGTCTATTATGCTTTCCGCTTTGCTTGTGCCTTTTGCAACCGCGCTGCCGCCGTAAACGCTCAAACCTGTATCAGAATTGAGGTTTAAATCACTCTTAACGTTGAAGTTAAGATCCTGAGCGGTTTTTATTTTTGCATCTTCTACGCTGATACGCGCATAATTGTTTTTATTTGTAATTGCGTCTTCAAGCGTGGGTATGCTTACCAAAGCGCCGCTGATAAGGCGTATTTTGTCATTCGCTTTTATATTATTGTAAGCATTCGCGGTAAAAATGCTGTTGCCGTCGCTGTCTTCGGTTGTTTTGATATTGGCGTTATCCCCGAATATTATATTTGTGTAATCGTTAATATCTGTTTTGCTGAACGACGAAGGAACGCCTATCACGCCGTATGCCGAAGCGTCAAGGTTATAATCATAGTTGCTTTTATCGTAATTATTATAAGCTTCAAAGGTCATATTGTGCGCAGTTATATTGTTTTGGCCATAAAGATCAATATTAACTTTCATCGTGGAGTTGTTTTGATTTTGCAAAACAACAGCGCCGACTATGCTGCCGGAAACCGCGCTAACCTTTCCGTCCTGGGTGGTGATATTATTTGCTTCTGCCTTGAACGTGTTTGCGTTGATATTGTTAGCTTCGGTTGTTGAGCCGTCGCCTATATTGACCAGAGAGTTTGATTTGTTTGTAGTTGTAACTTTTGCTCCGCTGCCGTCAAGCACGGCGCCGCTTCCGCTGAAGGCCTGGGCCAAAAGTGTATCTCTTCCGTCAGAAGAAAATTCAATCTTGTCCGCATCAAAATTGAGCCCGTGTCCCAAAGATGTCTGCGCGGTAACCGTTGACGTTGCGTTTGCAAGGTTCGCGCCCACCGAAGCTATGGCTCCGAAGTTATAAAGTTCGCTGTCAAGTTTTTGCTTCGTTATAGAATCGGCAGATACCGTAATATTTGTTGCGTCTATCGTGATATCATTGCCGACTTTTGTTGAAACGCTGCCCGTAACGGAACTTGTAGAGTTTGCCCCCGTCCCGCCTATAAGGCTGCCTGCCGCAGCAGTTGACTTGACGTCCGTGGAGGCTTTTGTCTGGCCTGCGGACAATGTAACATCCTTAGCTTTTATTATATTGCCGTCTGCAAGAACGACGCTGTTATCAAGCGTAATTTCCGCATCGGAAATTGAAACGCCCACTGCAAGCGCACCGACGTTTGTGCCGTAAGTCGTTGTTGAAACAGCCGCGCTTGCTTCGGTAAGAATATTCAAATTTTTCGTGAGGTAAATATAATCATCTTTACCTGTGTAGGCGGAAACTTTGCCGCCCAGAATTGCTTTTGCTTCGGTCCCTGTTCCGCTTAAAATGCCGCCGCTGCCGGCTTCTGATTCCGCATATAAAGAATGGTCGGTTGAAGCTGTTACGCTCAGGCTGCCGGCTTTTGCGTCGTCTTTACCTATTGTAACGGTGTCGCCGAGGTATGCCAAAGTGTCGCCGTCTTTATTGATATGAGAAACAGATGCTCCCGCCGCCGCCAAACCGGCCGAAACGTTTACGGTCTGTGTGTGCAAGTCGCTTGTTGTAAAAGCAAGAAGGCTGATATCGGCGCCGCCGCTTATGTGCGCATAGCTGTCAATAAAAGATTGCGTATTGTTTGAAGCGTTCAAAATTGCAACCGCCGCGCCCAATGCCGCGGAATAAGGCGAAGTTGTGCCGAAGTAGGCCACAACGTCAGTATCGTCAAGGTTATTATCCGCTTCAATATTCAAAGAGTTTTGTGCAGTAACGTCCGCGTTCCCGCTTATATAAGCTTTTGCGGAGCTGTCAAGATTGCCTATTGCAACCGCCGCGCCTACCGCAGCTGAAGAAATGCCCGCCGCGCCGCCGCCAGCTTTAAGCTGAAGGGAATCTGTTTCCTGCGTTTTAATGTTGATGTCTTTGGCCGAAACTACTGTATCAGGGCCTATATAAGAAGCCGCGCTTTGGTCTGCTGCGGCCGCAGTTGAAAATGCGTCTTCAACGTCGCTTGTGAAACCGGAAAGTCTGTTGGCTGCAGGGTCAACAAGTCCGCCGCGCCCGAAGTTGTCTTTGGTAATCATACCGTTGCGCGAAAGTTCCGTATCCACTATGCCTTGCGTGCTTTGGGTTGAAGATATGCTGTCCGAATCAAGATTGCCGCCTATTGAGCCGACTGATACAGAGCCGCTCAGTGCCGCCGCGCCGGCTGCCGCGGCAACCGTAACATCATTTATTGTACGCGTGTTGCTTGCGGTTACGGACAAAGTTCCGTTATTTGCTTTAACTTTTGAGTTTGCCTTAATGCCTGCCGCGGTTTTGCCGTTTATCTTTGAAACGCTTACCGCCGCGCCGACACCGACTCCGCCCGCGCCTGCGCTGGCAAGAATATTTTGTATTTTTGTGTCATTTTCCGCATCAACCGAAATAACGGGATTTGCGGCCGTATCGGTTTTTGTTGAAGTTATATCGGAAGAATCACCCGAAATATAAGCTTCGGTATCGGAATTAAAAGTATTGACGCTTACGGAGGCCGCAATGCCGCCTATGCCTGCGCCTAAAGTGGGAACATAGCCGTTAACTCTCTGTTTGGTTTTTGCTTTAACTTCCACTTTGCCGCTTGCCGTTATAGGCGTGTCATCTATAATTGCAGAGGTTTTGTTTGCGGTATCGGTTACCAAAACCGCGCCGCTCATGCCCGCATAAAGCGCGCCTGCCGCCGCGCCGACCGCCAACTGCCCCGAATCGCCCAGGTCAACATTGTCATAAGCGGAAGATGTTACGTCGCCCGCGCTGATTGAAGAAGCTTCTATTAAAGCGTTATTCGTGTTTTGAAGATTTGCAACCGCCACGTTGCCAGCAACCCCTGCGTCGCCCGAGAACCCGCCGCTTATCAAAATTGCGTTATAGCGTTCCAAGGTATCGGTCAAAACGGAAATCGCGCCGGTTGCTTTCAAATCAGAGCCCATTATCTCCGCGGAAGTATCATTGTGTATTACAACCGTATCAGAAACCGCTCCGACGCCTGCGTTGCCCGCTATACTCAGCGCTCCGCCGTTGGTATCAATATCGGCGTTATTTGACGCGGTAACATAAACCTGCTGGTTTACGCCCCAGGCTGATGCGTCAAGATTTTTATTTATATCAGAATAGATGATTAAAGAGTTTGCGCTGTTATTCGTTTTGGTTACGCTTACGCTTGCGGCAACAGCGGCATTACCGCCGCCCGCGCCGTTGAAAGTCCAAACGTTAATATCATCGTCCGTAACAGCCTGGGCTATAAGGCCGTAAATATCATCACCGTTGTAATTTTGCAGAGCATACAAACCTTTTGCCGTAACTTCGCTTGTATGTATTAAAGACGAAGAAGAATCTTTTATATTATTTACGGCAACCGTGCCGCCAAGCCCCGCTTTGCCGCCTATTGCAAGCATACCGCCGTAAAAGTTTATGGTATTATCGGTTTTTGCGCTTACCTGCACGGAACCGTCGGCCGAAATGGTTGAACTTTTGGCAGAAGCGTCGGAAGAAACCGTTATGTCATTTACGGCAACGCTGCCGCTTACGCCCGCAGTTTCTGCTGCGCCGCCTGCTGCGGAAGAAGTTTCAACCGTTGATGCGGCAAGAGCCGTCAATGCAGAATTGGTTTTTGCGGAAATTGTCGCATGGTCTTCAAGCGCGCTTACGGAATTGTTAATTGTGCTTACCGCCGTGCTTATGCCGACGCCCGCTTTATCGCCCAAACCTAAAGCGCCTGCCGTTGCGCTTATATAAGAATCGTCTTTCGCGCTTAAAGCGACGTCGCTTTGCGTTGAAGTTAAAGATGCCTTATTCTGTGCATAAACGTCGGTGGTGTTATTTATGGTATTAACTGTTATGCTTGCCGCCGCTGCGCCGCCCTTGGTTGCCGCGCCGACAGTGCCGCTGACTGCGGTAAGGCTTGAATCATTAGAAGAAGATGCTGAAATGTTTTTGGCAGAAACCGTTGAACCGTCAAAGCCGGATTCTACGGTGTTATGTATTCTGTTTACGCCCACCGAAGAGCCTACGCCGATTGTTTTGGCGACGCTTACCCCGCCCGCTACGGAAATGACTGTGCTTGTGTCTTTTGCTTCAAGAGAAGCTGCCCCGGAAGATGCCGTAATTTTTGAATCTTTTGCGGTTGCGGATATTGTATTGCCGATTTGGTTTATAGTAACGCTGCCCGCAACTGCTATACCGGTGTTGCCTGTTGCCGCGCCCGTGCCGCTTGCCGCAACCGATATTATTTTGCCGACGGTTTTTGCCAAAGAATCAAGGCTTTGCGCAACTATGACGCTGTTATCTATAAAAGAAGAAATTGTATTTGTTATATAGTTCGCGCTGGCAGAACCCGCAAATCCGAAAGAAGTTGCATTGTTGCTTACGATGCTGACCGAACCCGAAGCCGTATTTATATTGGTTTTATCTTCGGCGTCAAGGCTGATGTCAGATGCGCTTATGTAGCCGCCGTTGATATAGGCAAGCATGCTGCCGCCTATTGTGTTATAGCTTACGTCGCCCGAAACGCCTATGCCGTATTTGCCGCCGTCGCCTTCGGAATCCTGCGAGGCCTGGGTGTTTGCGCCCGATTCAATGCTTCCCGCAAGTGAGTAGGCATAAATGTCGCCCGTCTGGTTTGCGCTTATATTAAGTGCGCCGGAATTAAATAAATGTGTCCCGTCGGCAACTGTTCCCGCGGTATACGCCGCGCCCTGCAATGCGCCCAGATAAGCTTCCGTATTGCGTGTTATATCAGAAATTGCAACAGATGCGCCGATACCCGTGTTTTGCCCTTTAATAACGCTGCCCGCTATATTAAAAACAGTAGTGTCATCGGTTGCGGTTATATCGGCTTTTCCCGCGGAATTTATTAACGCGCTGTCGCTGACGTGTGCAAGAGTATCGTTCTCGCTTTTAATCCAGTTAAAAGTTCCGTTGAAGCCGAAGCTTTCGGATTTCCCGCCCGAAACCGCTATTGTAATATCGCGTTTTGTGAGGCTTGAATTTAAGGTTAAGGAATTTGCGTTTACCTGCGCGCCGTCATCTATATAAGCTTCGTCGTCGTTGTTATAACCTATCTGAACATAAGACGCGCCTATGCCTTTGCCGCCTTTATCTCCGAAGAACGTAATGCCGATATTGCCAGCAACGTTTATTGTTGAAACGTCGCTGACGGCTTCAAGGTCCACCGCGCCGGAAGATGTATATAATCCGCGTTGGTTTATCTTTGCATTTTTGCCTATATAAGCTTTGTTGGAAGAATTGTAATTTGTTACGTTGGCAGAGCCCGCAAAAGCAATATTGCCCGTGTTTCCGCTGCCGTCTTCCGTGCTGACGGTTGCGTCCGCCCAGGAATTTATAAAACCGTTTTGAAGGCCGAGGTTTCCGTTTAATTTATCTGTGATATCGCTGAGGCCGTTAATTTTGTACCAGGTAATATCATAAGGTAAAGAATAAGTGCTCAAAACGGAAAGGTCGCCCGATAAGTCAACAAGAGCGTTGTCATCTATAAAAGCCGAAGAATTATCGTTATATTCCGCAACGGCAACCGCCGCCGCGCCGCCGTTTTCTTTGGTGAAGCTTTGCTTTCCCGTGCTCTTTGAATCAACGGAAGCGTTTGCGGACTGGCGTATTACCGCGTCTGTAACTTTTGAGCTTAAAGTCAAATCTCCGTTAACTCTTACGTCTGCGTCTGAACCGATTTTTGCTTCGGACGTATTTGTCTGGTTGCTGTAAGAAACCGCCGCGCCCAAGCCTATGGTTGAATTGCTGTTCGTGGCTGTGTTTATGCTGCTGAAATTTAATTTGTTCTTTATGCCGTCAATGGAGGCATTCATCAATTTTGCGATGTAAAACGTTACCGTTGAATCGCCCGCGCCTGCGCTTGCCGTTGAGCGGTTTTGCGCGCTGTTTATTTCGGAAGTAAGCGCGGTGTCGCCTGCGGAGGTGATATTGCCGTCCATATTAAGCTTGTTGGTTACGTTTGATTTGCTGTATGTTACGGCAAAGCCGAAGGTGCCGTCGTCAAATGCGGAAGCCGAAGATGTAACCTTCATATCTTTTGAAGTCTTGGCCTGCAAATCCGTCTTGCCGCCGGAAATTAAAGAGGCGTCCTGTGAAACGGTAAGATTATTGTCGGAATTCATTATGCCGACGGCAACAGCTCCGTCGCCGGGGACATAAGTTGTAGCCGCGCTTGAAAGCGCCATCGCGCCGACGGACATTTTTGTGTCGGAAGACGAAGTTATTGCCATATCTCCGCCTGAGCTCAGCGTTGCGTTGCTTCCTATTGTAACGGAGGAATTAACATCGGCATTGCCGACTGCCACGCTTACGCCCAAACCAGGTACGGTTAAACTTGCGTCCGATACCGCTTTTGAAGAAACTTCCAATGCGCCTTCCGCGCTTATTTTGGCCCCGCTTCCTATATTAACGGAAGAATTGACCGTTGAAGAAACATATGAGCCGAACAAGCCCATATCTGCAATGGAGCCCAAAGTTATGTTGCCTACTGTGTCGGCAAGTTTATCCGCGTCGTCAAAAAGCAGTTTGTTATTTGCTTCCGAACTTAAGGTGATGCTTTTGCCGATTAAAACCGCGTTTTTGCCTATATTTATATAAGAGTTATTATTCTTTATTATATAGCCGTCTGAGGTGTCTGAAGCCGTAAGCGTTATGTCGCCCGAAGAATAACCCGATGCTCCTTTGGCTTTAAGAGCCGCGTTATCGCCTACGGTTATTGTCTTGCCGCTTAAGGTTATATTGCCCGCGTTTTTGCTTGAAGAAGAAGTATCAATCAGAGAGTCATCGCTTATGGTGATATCGTCGGCATTTGCGGTATAATCGCTGCCGTTGGTATATATCTTTGATTCAAGTATCGTATTTGCGGCGTTTGATGTTATTGTTCCGTTTGACTTGCTTTGCGAGGCCGCATTAAATGTGCCGCCCTGATATAAAGTTTTTGCGGCAGTAATGCCGATGTCGCCGCCCGCGCCGTTATCCGCGCTTGTATCCAGAGAAGAAGACGGGTTTAAATAAACGTTATTTTTCGCATTAAGAGTTATTGAGCCGGCGTCGGCATAATCGTTTCCCGCGGCTGCGGAAACGGAAGATCCGCTTTGCATATAAATATCATTGTCGGCCGCTATGTTTACTTCCGCGCTTTTTGCGTTAATTGCGCCCGAGTTGGTAAAATCGCTTGCGGAAACAACGCTGACTTTGCCGTTTTTTATGACTACGGTGCTGTCGTTTACTTCGTTAAGGTTTACAAGGGAAGAAGCGTTATAATCCGTGTTTATTTGCCCTTCGTTTCTTACTTCGTGCCCGTAAAGGCCTGTGCCCGCGGCCGCGTTTACCGTGCCTTTAATAGAAACAAGACCGGTTGTATTAAGAGGAATATCCCCCGCCAAAATGGATTGCGTAAGCGCGCTTGATATGCTTCTGTCCTGCGCTATAACGCTGTCCATAAATGCTTTTGTGGGCGTTACAAGCGTCAATGCGCCGACGTTTACGCTTCCGCCTGCGCCTATAACTATGCCGTTAGGGTTCAAAAAGAATACATTGCCGCCTATTACGCCGTTTTTATAGGCGTTGAGTATGCCGTCTATCTGGCTTTTCTTGCCGTTGACAAGGTTTACAAGGTTTGCGGTATTATCAGGAAGATATAAATTTGCCGTAGTTCCCGAATAAACGTCAAAATTGGAAAAAGAGTTAAAGCCCGTCTTGCCCGATACGGTTGTGGTGCGGACGTCGTAAACGCTGCCCGTCTGCGTAACCGTGGTATCTGTTTTGCCGTCTGCGGTTATCATTGCCGCAAAACCGCTTTGCGTCATGGTAAACGCCAGGGCGGTAAACAGCGAAATTATTCTTTTAAACATATTTATATTTTCCTTTTTCATAATTAAAATTTACCTTGCACGAAGAATAAAACCTTTGTTTCGTTATCCTGCAAAAAAACGTTTGTTTTCAAAGTTCTGGCCACGGTAATGTTGCCGTCAAGATGATTGAATAATCCCAGACGCAGCCCTAAGCCCGTGCTGTAAATATCTTTTTGTAAATCGGGCTGCAAAATGAAACTTTTGGTATCGGAAATATAGCCGAAGTCAAAGAATGTATATAAAGAGGTATTGTTTACATATTTGGGCATATATTTTGTGAAGTCGTATTGCAGTTCCGCCGCGGCGTCGGCGCCCTGCTGGGCAAGCAGCAAACCTTCATTATATCCGCGCACGGTGTTTACGCCGCCTATCTGGAACTTTTCCGAAGAAGGCAATTCGTCCGCGCCGCCACCCATCTGCGCGCGGCCTTTGAGGTTAAAAGAAAGCCCCGCTATGATTCTTTGGTTATATTCTCCGTTATAATTGGCGCGCCAAAAATCTTTGTCGTTTTCCATCACTTTTAAACCTTTTGAAAAGCTGACCATATTAAAAATGTATCCGCCGCCGAAGATTAAAATATTATCAAGCGACGCGCTTGCAAGGTCCGTATCCGTTGTCTGCGTGCTCATGCCCGAAATATAGTTGCTTCCTTTCTTTATATAGTAACTGAGCGTAAAATCGTTTGACATACGCGGAGTTACAAGGAAAGGTTTTTTGAGATATGCGTAATAATCGTAAAAGTTACCCTTTACGCTTAAAGATTCCAACTGTCCGGAAACTATTTCAGTATTGGAATAGTCCGCCCCCACTCCGACGCGGGAAGATAAAACGGGAATTTCGTAAGAACCGGAAACGCTGTGCGCCCCGCGGGTTGTGCTGGCGCCCAGGCTGAAGATATCGCGGTAACCGGTAATGCTGTTTAACTGCAGCGAAGTGCCGACGCGGTAAAGGCCTGTTTCGTCCTGGCCCGCATTATCGCTGAAAACCGAACCCGTTATGAGGTTCGGTTCGTTTAAAATAACGTTTACGTCTGTTGTGCCGTAAACCGGCCCCGCGGCAAGGTTCACACGGGCTTTGGCGTCGTTCTGGGAGTTAAAATCAAGTATTTTGCCTTCAAGGCTGCCCATTTGCACATCGGAATATTTGGGCCAATTTATTCTTTTTTGTATATAAGAAAGTTTTGTGTGTTTATTGCCCTGTACATTAACCTGATGTATTTTGCCTTCAACCAGAGTTACAAAAAGAACCCCGTCTTTACCGTCCTGTTTGGGCAGGAAAGCGCGGGCGGCGATATAACCTTTCATTATATATTCATTATTTATATCGTTTGTTATATTTTCTATATCTTTGGAGGTTAACGGGCGGCCGACGTATTTTTTTGAAATGTTATTTAAGAAGTCTTTGGTAAGTATTGTGCTTTGGGAAAATTCTATTTTTTTTAATATTACTGTTTGTTCGTTTGCCGGGGTTTTGTTTGCTGAAGTTTGCTGCTTTTTGCTTTTGTAATCCTGCGACATTTGCATTGCTGTTTGTCTGAGGCGTTCTTCTGCCGAACTTTCGCGGCTGCGGTTTAAATTTGTTTCCGCGCGGTTTAAGTTTGCGTCCGTTACTGCGGCGCGCGCGGGAATTGCTAAAGAAAAGGTGAGTACGGAAGCAAAAATCAGATTATTTAATTGTTTATTCATATCAGTTCAGCCTTGCCGTTACGCGGCGGTTTTGCGAGTTGCCTTCATCGGTGTCGCCTTGGGCGACAGGGTCGGCATATCCGTAAGATACGGCGGTAATTGACTTTTCGGGCAAACCCAAACTTACAAGCAGAGCTTTAACCGCGTCCGCGCGGTGCTGGCCCAGCTTAAGGTTATAAGCTTTCCCGCCTTTAATGTCGGTATATCCTCCGAGGTTTATTGTTTTGCCGCAGCAGGAGGCAAACTGGGCAATATGTTTTGCGGTATCAATGCCTTTTTGGTCAACAGCGGGGCTGTTAAAGGCAAAATATATGTTATATGTATCAGAAGAAGGAGATTGGCAGAAATCGGCCTGAGGAGCCGAGGCACAGCCGCACACAAACAAAACGGAAACAAACATTATGCTTAGTAATAATGTTTTTCTCATATAAGTAAACCCCGAAACGAATAAGATATCCACACAGACCGTTTTGGGAAATAGTACAAGTTGCCTATAAAGGTTATCCCAAACAGGCGGTCATAATTATGGAAGAATATATTATAATTATCTTATGAAAAAACTTTTAATATCTACTTTATTTATTTTATCATTTTCTTTTTTGAATGCAACAGAACGCATAACCTCTTTTGACGTTGATATGACGGTGGCAAAAGACGGTTCTGCAAAGGTTACGGAAAATATTTCCGTTATTTCCGAACATAATAATATAAAGCGCGGGATATACAGGGATATTCCGGTCAATTCACATTCCCAAATAAGCCCCCTTTCCCTTTCTATGGACGGGCAGATTGCGCCTTTCTTTACAGAAAAGAAAGATAATAACCTGCGCATAAACTTCGGCAATGATGATTTCATTTCAGAAGGTCCTCATTCTTATTCTTTGACTTATTCCGTAAGCCGCGCGGCAAAGCCTTTTCGCAAGTATGATGAGGTTTACTGGAACGTAACGGGCAATTATTGGCAATTTCCGATAGACGAAGCAAGCTTTAAACTCATTTTGCCCGAGGGCGCAAACCCGATTGAGAGCAAAATATCTCTTTATACAGGGGCGGCAGGCTCCAAAGCTTCGGACGCGCAGAAAGGAGAAGGGCTTTATTTCAAGACCACGCGGCCGCTTGAAGCGGGCGAAGGTTTCACGGTTGCCGTACCATGGCAAAAGGGAATAATCACTTTCCCGCCGATTCCGCTTTGGCAAAACCCCGAAATAATGATTCCGCTGGTTGTTGTTATACTGATTGTTTATTTCTTCCTGACCTGGACAAAATACGGGCGCGACCCGCAGGCAAGAGTTGTGCGCCTTTATAAGCCGCCGGAGGGTATTTCCCCCGCGTTTGCAAGATATTTGTCTGGCATGGGCTATGACAGCAAAATCTTTACGGTTACGCTTGTAAGCCTTACTTTAAAAGGCGCCGTAAAAATAACACAGGAAGAAAAAAGTTCCTTTCTGGGCGGAAAAGAATATGTTATAAGAACTTGCGAGCTGCCGCAAAATGTTTCGCTTTCGGAAGAAGAAAATCTTATGTACGAATCTTTGCAGGCGCAGGAAATGTTACCTCAAAACGCAAACGGATTTGTCATAAACCAAAAGAACAGAGATAAACTTTTTGCTTTAAATAATGCCCTGACGGAAAATCTTAAGAAACAGGAAAATAAGCAATATTTTAAACGCAACTGGGGCTTTGTAATCCCCGTATTTTTGATTATGTTGCTGTTCTGCTATCTTTCGCTAATCTTTATGACGGTTACGATATTCTGCTCTTTTATTGCACTTATTGCCGCGTCAAAGAAAGGCAGACCCTTACTCATTGTTATGGCGTGTATTTTCCTGTTCGGGATTTATATGTCCTCGGCGCAGCTGATGAAATCCGTTGATGCGCTGCAGCTGATGTTTGCGGGCGGCGCGGTTTTTATGGTTATATACATAAGCGCGTATATTTATTTGATAAAAGCTTATACGGTTTTCGGGCGCGGAATAATGGATCAGATTGACGGATTTAAGGAATATCTTTCCACCGCGGAAAAATACCGTATGGAAATTTCTGACCCGACCGACGCGCAGCAGCTTTTCTGCGATTATTACGCTTATGCCTCGGCCTTTGACGTTGAAAGCAAATGGACAAAGTATTTTGAAACCGCTTTGGGCAAAAGCATGGTTGAAGAAGGTATGCGCGCGCGCGGCCTTTCTTCGGGGGCGTTTGCGGGCGGCGTTGCAAACTTTTCAAATTCCGTTAATTCCGCTTTTGCAATGAGCGGCGGCAGCGGGAGCGGCGGGGGGGGGGGCGGGGGGCGGGGAGCAGGCGCCCCCCCCCCCACCGATTCCCACGACAAAGAAACAGAGGGGTTATTTTCGAATGCCCGGAAGTTCGAGAATGTAAAGGGCATAGGGGATGTCTTCGCCGGAACAGTGCCGGGTGAAGATCCGTTCGACGGTCATGCCGAGGGATTCCGCCACGCGACGCGAGGGGGCGTTGTCCACCCGGACGCAGGCGACCACTCGTTTTGCGCCGAGAACGTTGAAGGCGTAATCGCGGCAGGCGGCGGCGGCTTCGCGGGCGTAGCCGCGATGACGGAAACGCTTCTTGACGAAGTAACTGATCTCGAGTTCTTCGGTATTTTCGATATTGCGGCGGACGATTCCGCAGAAGCCGACCGGCGTGTCGGACAACCGTTCGACCGCGGTCCACAGTCCGTAACCGTACCGGGCCTGGTGGGCCATCTGCCGTTCGAACCAGGCGTCTAGTTCTTCGGGGCTGAAGAGATAACCGTAAGCATAAATGGTTTCCGGGTCCCGGAAGATCGCGTCGAAATCGGCGCGGTCCTCCTCCGAAAGCTCCCGAAGCGAGAGCCTCTGTGTGGTCAACATCGTTTTCATGGTCGTTCCATCCATCTATATCGCCAAAAAGGCGGAAAGTCATATTTTCTTTAAAAAATAAAATAGCCCGGTTCGCCCGACAATGCAAGGCAAATCCGTTCAATCCCGCCGGAATCGTCCGGTCTCCGTGAAAAATGTAAACTTTGCGTAAAAAATAGAATCAGATTCTTTTCATATCGGATTGACGGCGGCCCTTTTTTTTACTATAATAGATGTAGAAAAATAAAACTCCGGCCTTTTTCAAGGAGACTTCGAATATGTTAATGGAACACACTACGATCAAAGAGGTTGCCAACAAGGCGCAGGTCAGCACCGCAACCGTCTCCCGGGTACTCAGCGGCAAATACCGGCATAAATCGGATACGGTGGAAAATGTAAAACGGATTATCGAGGAGTTGCGCGTCGCCCGGTCGCTGCCGGCTCCGGAGATCACGGTGCCGGAGAGTGTCGGGATCGCCATGTTCGCCTACCGGGATTTTCTGAACGACAGTTACAATTCCACGCTGGTGACGTCGATCATGGAGACGCTGACCACCGAGAACCTGACGGCGCAGCTGATTGCCCTGACGCCGACGCGGCTCAACATCGAGTATATCAAAAACCTGATCCGGGCCTATCATCTGCGCGGACTCATCATTCCGGAATTTGACGTGCTCTACGCGATTTCCCGGCAGTTGGAACAGTTGCCGATTCCGGTGGTGGGAATCGGGCAGCTCGCCCTGCGCCACCATGTCTGCTCTGACGCTTTCCGCGCCGGGAGCGAAGCGGCCAACTACCTGTGGTGCAACGGGCACCGCCGGTTCGGCATCGTCTCGATGTCCCCACCCGCCCGCGGTCACGAGGCGGCGGCGAGCGGTGGCATGGTGCCG
>Ga0183101_1000088_pt8 | contig 29918 bp, 21 predicted proteins | sample Biomet3_FD_127790 | JGI IMG/M metagenome (GOLD analysis project Ga0183101, IMG submission 127790) | Microbial communities from bioreactor (seeded with sewage sludge) at LBNL, California, USA - Biofuel metagenome 3 | ecosystem: Engineered > Bioreactor > Anaerobic > Unclassified ...
AAGGTGCCGAAGATGCCTTCAAGTGGATGGAAGCAGAGTATAAAGGAAAAGGTGTTTACTTCTGTGGATACAATGAAGATCTGGCACACAAAGTCTATGCTGGATGTGATTTGTTCCTGATGCCTTCCTTATATGAACCATGCGGCATTGGTCAGTTGATTGCCATGCACTATGGAACATTACCACTGGTCAGAGAGACCGGCGGCTTAAAGGATACCGTACAGCCATATAACCAGTATACTGGGGAAGGCAACGGCTTCAGCTTCTGGGCAGCGAATGCAGATGATATGTTATATACGATCCGCTGGGCAGTCGAACAGTATTATGACAACCGTCCTGGATGGAAGGGCTTAGTCAAATCAGCTATGAATACAGATGTCTCCTGGGAGAACAGTGCAGCAACCTATGAACAGCTGTACTACACCATCTGTAACTGGGAAGATAAGTAAAAAGAAACAGATTTATCAAAAGGAGAGCGCAAAGCTCTCCTTTTTGTATAGAATGCTGAGTATTATGAATAATATGATGACTCTTTCTATGGTTGTGACCTTACTGTGACTTTCTCCCTACTAAAGTGTCAATAGAAGTTTTTATGTAGGGAGGTTTACGTATATGATGAGAAAGATGATGAAGAAGGCAGGAGCATTGCTTGTTGTCGGCATGACAATGGTTGGAATGCTTGGAACAGCAATCACTACGGTTAATGCGGCAGATGATACATTCTCTGTCGATATTAATGATGTGGAATTTAATGATAAATATAGTAATGAATTTGATGATGAGTACACAGGACAATATATAAATGCTTACCATATTAAGAACCCAATCGTACATATTCCAACGAATACTGTTTTGACATATATGACAATCAATGTCAGAAATGGATACTTTAACACAAGTGCTTTAAGTAAATGGGGTGTGCATCATTATAATGCAGGAGGCAGTGCAGAAAGAGCATATTCCGATTTGGTGATTTTGAATGATGGATATAAATCGGCAACAAAGATAGAAGAATTTTTAAAGAACATGCCTCTGGCGCAGAGTGAAAGCAATCTTTATAAATACGACGAATCTATCAGCAGCACTGCTGATCGTCTTCAGATAGAAGTAGAAATCAGTAACAATGCAGTTAATATTCCTTCAACATATAGTTACAATTACTACAAGGACATTTCAACGCAGAAAACATATTTATATCTGTATAACAATGACGCAGCTGGGATTTCTTGGCATGATGCATACAATGCTGCAAAACAGGTAGAGTTCTCTAACATGAGAGGCTACTTGATGGCAGATAATCCAAACACAGATTCATCTTTTAATGATCATCTGTTAAGAACAGGCGGCCGTTCGGAAGACGATAATCTGCCTGCAGGATGGGTTGGCGTCACAAGTCTTTATAACGTAACGAATGGTACTTCAACTACCACATTTGATAAAGCGACATGGAATAAAAATACAGATGGAACGACATGGGCTAATACAATATCAGGCAGCCAATATGTATCTCCGCTCATTGCAGGACATACAGAAGATGACACTGTTACAAATGTTACATGGCCTAATACGACATACGTACATGATGTAACCGTTAATCCAAATTACTGGGATAAAAATAGCACAGCTTCAGCAGATGCTGCACAAAATAATGTGACTTACTATTATTTGGCAGATGGTCCAGATACAGGTAAAAATTTTGCAAACCATAACGATTGGTATATCAGGAGTCAAAGGATTTACTATTATGGGCAATATGGATATTATGATCAGAGTCGTGATTTTTGGATTCAACATTACGAACCAGACAACCTGTCAAACACAGAGTATAGTAATTCAACATTGACCAGAGCAGACAAAACTTCCAAGTTGGATTGTGCAATATTCTATCAAGGTGCATTAGCAGACAGTGCAGAAGCAGATGTTAAAAAGGCATTCTATGTAGAATTTACTGCGAGTGACAGTTACGCAAATTCATTTGTAACAGGTGATCAAGCTACGTATGAGAAAGGCATTGCAAAGACAACATATAATGCGGATAAGGACTACACAGCAGAAAACAATATGTTGTGTACGTTCAAGTCATATTTGTTAATGGATTCTGATGCGACTGTTCCAGCAATTTATTTTAATTATGATGTACAGTCTGTTAAAGGAACAGCTGATAACAAGGTCTTCACAGGAATTGATAATCTGACTGCTACGGGAAGAATTACAAGCACCTCAAAAAACCGTGATGGAATGGCAGCTAGTGAATTCAGACCGACAGACACGGTAATAAATTATGATACTGCTCCCACAAATGATAAAGAAGCAATTCACAGTGCTTTGCATCTGTCATCGTATGCAGGAAAGAAGTTCGCTGTTTCAGAGGTATCAATAGATTTCTCTAACGTAAAATTCCATGAACCAGGCATATATCGTTTTAAGGTCAGTCAGAGAAATAATGAGGAGCGATATATTAAATATGATCCAGTAAGCGACTTGATTCTTGATGTATATGTAGAGTCAGCCGATGGCAATGAGCAGTTGCAGATTGTGAATTATATCTTCCATACAGATAAAGGAGATACTATTTGGCAGGACGGTGAGAATAAAGTCTCACAAACAAAGCGCCCGTATTTTGTAAACCAGTATTTAACAGATACATTAAAGGTTACTAAGACGGTATCTGGCAATCAAGCTAGAACAGATCAGTACTTTAAGTTCAAAGTGAGATTTATGGATACTGCGCCAGCTGCCGTAATCTCTGCGAAATTTACAGATACAGCTAGTACAAGTGATGCAAACAGTCTGAACTATACTTTGAAAACATCTGGTATAACCATAGGAGATGCAAATAGTGAAATCCCAAGTTCAGGAAATAGTTCAGGGGCTTTGAGTACGACCGTTGCAGGATATTGGAAAACCTTCTATTTGAAAGCGAATGAATCCGTCACGTTTGTGGTTCCAAACGGCGTCAAATATCAAGTTGCAGAAGATGAAGACACCTTAAATACAACAGGATATAAATCCACGCTTGCGTCAGTTGAAGGTGATAACAACTCATATTATGTTGAATTAACAGAAGCGTTAACAATGAATGAAAATCATGATATTTCTGATGATGGTATTTCGCAAGATACAGTATTGACTATCAACAATGAGAAGAATGGTCTAGTACCAACGGGTATCATTGTTACAGTAGCTCCATATGCAGCACTTGCAATTGGCGGCTTCTTCGGCTTGATCTTATTTGCTAGACATAAGAAAAATGAAGATGAAGACGATGATTCAGAAGAACCAAATGTAAATCATAAGCATTAATATCTTTAAACATTACACCGGAAGGGGGAATCAATATGAAACGAAAGAACATACTATCTGCAGTTTCTGCATTGGCACTGCTCTTTACGTGTGGAAACATGGCGGTGATTCCGGTAAATGCGGATGATACAACAACGACAGGGTATACAGTAACTGGTGATAATAATAGGATGTTTTCTTCTTATATTTTGATGAGCAAGGATGCGTCCGTACCAAAAGAATCTATTTCATATACAATCAAACCATACGGTACAGCTGCAACAACAACAGCAATAGGAAGTCCTTCCGTAGGAACGGCAGAGTTTGATATCAAAACAGCAACTTATACAACCACGATGGAAATTAGTTCGGAAATCAATACCGCTAAAATAGATGCTAACACTGGAACCGTTCGTAAGGATGATGTTGTTGTAACAAGCACGCAGAAATATGCACGTACCGCAGTAGCTGCTGATTTCTCAGGCGTGACATTTAAAGCTGTAGATACTTATGAGTACTTGATTACAGAAAATCCTGGGACAGATCCGGCAATGACATATGATTCATCTCCGATGATCATGCAGGTCTACGTTAGATATGCTACGGATGCAACTGGTGCAAGCAATGGCACAGCATTGACCATATCAGGTTATGTCATGTACAAGGCTACAAAAACAGTTGTAAATGGTAATGATGTCTATACGATCAATAATGGAACAACCAGTGCAACAAAAGATACAAAGGCAGATGGATTCGTGAATCAATATGCCACGAAATCATTGAAGATTCAAAAAAAAGTATCTGGCAATCAGGCATCTCATGATGAATACTTTGAGTTCGATGTCAATTTTACAAATACGCAGCCTGGTATGGTGTACAACGTCGATATTGATTACTGTGACGGAAATACAACACTGAATGGCCTATCAACGACAGTACATGAGAACCATGCCTCTATTGAAGCAGATACTAACGGTGTGGCAAAAGGAACATACTGGCTGCACACAGGTCAGTGGATCACCATTACAAATATTCCGGTTGGCACAAATTACAGCGTGAATGAAGATGTATCCCGGATGACAACGGAGAAGTATTCAACTACGGCAGCCATTACTGGTGATACAATCTATGGTGAAGGAACAACAGCACAATTGCTACAGAGTGGCACGTTTATTAATGAGAAGGAAGCGACAGATCAATTATCAAAAACTGTTACAACGTTAAGCTTTACATCCGACAAAAAATTAAATGTAACTGTACAGGCATATACAAGGACATCCACAACTGGTACATATGCTGTAAGCGGTGCCGCCAGTTCAGATATAGTTGACTGGGCACAGCCAACGGCAACAACAATTCAATCCAGTAAAGCGGGAACTGCAGCAACGACTTATACAATCAATGCCGATCTTACTACTCTGACAACAACAGATACTAATCAGTCAACATTAGTATATACAGCATCAACTGTAACAGCAGATGTTCCTGTATTTACAACCGGGAAAATCATGGGTACAGGAGACACAGCAACTGCATTAGAAGCAGCTACATTAAAAGTAGCAGATATTTATTTAAGTGCTGATACAGAAATTACTTTTACCAATGAGAAACATGGTGTCGTTCCAACTGGTATTATGACAACAACGGCTCCATATGTACTGATTGTATTAGTAGGATTGGGTGGCTTGCTGATCTTCGCCAAGAAGAGAAATGAAGATGCAGAAGAAGATTAATTACATAGAATTGATTGAAACAGACCATGCTTGGCATGGCCTGTTTTTAAGTATTCTAATGAAATATTATGAGTATTTTTAGTAATGTGCAGAAAGGGCATAAGATTGTGACATTTCTGTGATTGTCGTCTCCTTAATATACGAGTATAGAAAAACCAGGAATTATGGCAGGAGGTACATATATGTTAAGAAAGATGATGAAGAAAGCTGGAGCACTGCTTGTTGTTGGCATGACAATGGTCGGAATGCTGGGCACAGGGCTTGTGACAGCAAATGCATCAGACGATGAATTGTATGTCGATATCAATGATGTCACGTTCAATACAAAGGATTCAAGTGGCTCGTATGAAAATCCATACTATATGACGAATCCAATTGTACACATCCCAACAGGCAGAACTCTTACATATATGACGATTAATGTCAGAAATGCGTATTTTGATACGTCGGATTCCTATGTTCAGGCTGCCGGAACACATCACTATAATTCATATGGTAACAAAGATGTAAGCCTTTATTATAGTCATTATGGTGCATATTCTGATCTGATTATTTTAAATGATGGTTATAAGGGTGAAGATGCAATTAAAAATATATTAAAGAATATTAAGATATATAGAAGTGATTCTAACTACTGGTATAAAGATGAAACAGCATCGGCTGGTTTTGAAGGTATTCAGATTGAAGTCGAAATCAGTGACAATGCGATTGATATCCCTTCAACCTATAATTACGATTATTATAAAGACATTACAACAGGCAAGACATATTTATATCTCACTTATGCAGATACAACAGCTGCTGGTATGTCATGGCATGAAGCTTATAACGCAGCCAAGACATTAGAATTCTCAAATATGAAAGGTTACCTGGCAGCGGATACACCGGATGGAAACTTTAATACACATCTGGAAAGAACAGGTGGAGAGACAAGTGGCGTATATGCTGGTTGGGTTGGTATTACCAGTCTTTACAATGCTACAGATTCAAGTAAAACATATTCTGCTACAACTTGGACAAAGAGTACGGATTCAGATGTATGGGCAAACAAACCGGATACTGGTGAATATGCATCTGCAGAGTCAGAAAGCACAACAAAAAATCCTGAGTATACATTCAACTATTTTGACAATGACAGCACTAATAAGAAGTACCCAAGTAGTGTAAAGACATTCGATTCAAAATATTGGGATTCAAACCAAAGTAATAATACAACAAACCTGTCAAAAACAGCGGCAACTGCAAACTTGCAGTATTACTATTTAGCAGATGGTCCAAGCGTTGGTACAACTGCGAGTGATCTTTCCAGCTGGATGACGTTATATCACTCAATTGACCTATATAATCAGTCGACTTATACCTATGCTGGTCAAACAGAATATGATTATAATTATAGTAGTTCTAAGTCTTATGCATTTAGACATTATTCTCCAGATAACCTAGCTACAACAGTTGCTGGCACTAGCACGTTAACAAGATCTGATAATACTACGAAAGAAGACTGTGCTGCATTTGATGAAGGTAAGTTAGAGGACTATTCGGAATCTGTACAGAAAAAAGCATTCTATGTTGAATTTGCAAGCAAAAATGATGATGGTACAGCATATGCAAATGCATTCAAAACAGGTACTAGTACAACATATTTAAATGGTATATCAACTTCATTATATACAGCAGCTAAGGATCTGACAGATGTTACTAGCGGCGTATGTACATTCAATACATATTTATTGATGGATGATGATGCTTCTGTCCCAACACAAGATTTCTATTACACAGTGAAATCGGTTAAGGGAACTGCTGATAATAAAATATTTACAGGTATTGATGAACTGACTGCAAGAGGATATGTCAGCTGGTATCAGGGCGATGATGGTAATTATCATAATTCAGTTGCCAAATTTACCTCAGGCGGTACAGCAACAGAGTATTCTGCAGGAACTGGTACAGATAAGGCTGCAATCCAGGCGGCAACTGGATTATCAGATGCTGCACTTACTGGCAAGAAATATGCTGTTGTTCAAGGAAAGATCAATTTCTCAACAGTAGAGTTCCATGAACCTGGTATTTATCGGTTCCAGATTAAGGAAGATACCGGCAATGAAAGATATATTCAATATGATTCTGTAGGCAGTATGTATGTCGATGTATATGTTGACTCCGTTGATGGCAGTGAAACACTGCAGGTTGTAAACTACATTATGCATACTGGTGAAAATGATACTGTATGGAGTGAAGGAACAGATACTTCTTCAAAAGGTAAGCGTCCTTACTTTGTTAATCAGTATCTCACTGATACATTGACAGTTACAAAGAACGTATCTGGTAACCAAGCAAGATTAGATCAAGCATTTGATTTCACATTAAATTTATATACTACTGCAAATGGCGCCAAGATTACAGCTCAATTCACAGATACTACAACAACTAGCACAGGCGGTGTAAATAGCTCGTTGTCCTCAACGGGTATTACAACATCTGTTTCATCAGGAGTTGCGGCCAACGGCGGATCTTCAGAGGATAATATATTCCATTTGAAGGCAAATCAGTCTGTCACGTTCAATGGTGTTCCAAAAGGCTCGGAATACTATGTGTATGAAGACTATGACCAGTTGTATCAGCTTGGTTATACAGCAACATTAAAATCTGCAAACGGTGATAATAATAGTACTTATGATTCGAAAGCTTCAGATTCTAACAAGTTAAAGGTTGAAACTGTAAATAGTAAAACATATGTTCATGATGATGGAATGACAGAAAATACTACATTGGTCATTAACAATGATAAAGATGGTCTTGTGCCAACTGGTATCATTGTTACCGTAGCTCCATATGCAGCAGTTGCATTATGTGGATTCTTCGGATTGATTGTCTTTGCTAGACATAAGAAGAATGAAGACGAAGAAGAGAATTAAGTAATAAATAATTGAGTAATACGAATAACACATTGGAAACACGGGCATTTGTGACGTATGTGTGACAAATGCCCTCATAAACTATAAGTAAAGATCCCGGATTGATTGGAGGAAGAAGTATGAACAGAAAGAAAATATTATCTGCAGTCTCAGCTCTGGCATTGATTGCAGCGTCTGTAAAGGGCAGTTTCATTACTGCAAAGGCAGCAGAATATACGATAACAGGTGGGACGACAACGTTTGCAACCTATCTTGTCATGGATCAGACAGCATCTGTTCCGCGTGAGTCTATTCATTATACTATCCAGCCATGCGGGACGGATACAACCAACAATATTACATCGACAGATAATGGGGCAACCGTTGGAATAGCAGAATTTACAATTGATTCGCCAACGTATACTGAAAAGCAGGATACTGCAATAACTAGTAATCATGTAACTAATGGCACAAATGTAAAGGATAATGTAACTTTACTTAATGGTCAAAAGTATGCACGTGCCAGTGTAACTGCTGATTTCAGGAATATAACATTCAATAATGTAGGCCAGTTTGATTTCTTGATTAGAGAGGTAGCAGGTACAGATCCTGCTATGACATATGATTCAACACCTATGGTGATGCGTTTGTTTGTAGTTTATGATACAACAGCTGAAGGTATCGCAAATAAGAGATTAAGTGTTGGTGGATATGTCATGTATAAAGCAACAGTAGTGACCGATGAAAGCGGAAATGTTACATCTTATACAGTCAAGGATGGTTCAGATAACGGAACCAATACAAAAGCACAGGGCTTTGTAAATAACTATACTGTTAAATCGTTAGAACTTGCAAAAAAGGTATCAGGCAATCAGGCATCTCATGATGAATACTTCGAGTTTGACGTTACTATCACAAATGCTTTACAGCCTGGATATATTTATGCGGTAGCTGATGATGCAGGCTATGATACATTGACAACTATTAATGGCCTTTCTACAACAGCGCACACAAACCGTTCTTCTATTGAAGCAAATGATCAAGGCGTAGCAACAGAAAAATACTGGCTGCATAATGGTCAACACATTCTGATTACAAATTTACCTGTTGGAACATCATATACTGTCAATGAAAACAAGGCAGAAATGACTACAGAAAAATATACAACAACAGCTACCATCACAGGTGATACGATCAATGGACAGAAAGCTGATACTACTGCTTCATCTGTACAGTTATTACAAAGTGGAGTTTATGTTTACGATAGCGATTCAGCGGGTGCTAATACTAATAAGACAGTTCAGACATTAACTATTAGTGACGCTGGGACATCTGCAGTAGAGATAATCAAGTGGTATACAAGAGCTTCAACATCAGCAGCATATGAAGAGGCTAATCATGCAGAGAAAACAATAACTTATACCATGAAACAGTTGTCTGCAACACAAATTCAATTATCAACCACATTGGATGGTGTTCAGCAGAATATTATTGTTACATTAAGCTTAAGTCCAGCAACATTGTCTTCTACAGGTGCGAATCCAATGACATATACCGCTTCCACTAAAGCGGGTGAAGTCCCAACCTTTGTTAAAGGCACAATTCCAAATGCAGTTGGTCAAGCAATCACATTGGATACAAGCAACTTGATGATGTCCGATACATATATTACTGACAACACAACCATTACTTATACCAACGCAAAGACGGGAACAGTACCTACAGGTATTCTTACAACAACTGCTCCATATGCAGCTGTCGTATTAGCAGGATTCTGCGGATTATTGATCTTCGCTAAGAAGAGAAAAAAGCAGGAAGAAGAATAAATTAAATTGATACACCCCAGAAGACAGGAGAAACACTCCTGTCTTTTTCATTTGAGTAATTTGAATAATGTAGATAATACTAGTGATTCTGTGATTTTTCTGTGACATACCAAAAATTATTATAAGAGTGCATCTATATTACTTTTTTTAGTAGAAAGGAACAGCTGTATGAAAAATATACTCATGAAAAGTGTTTTGATTATCTGTATTGCAGCAGCTGTTTTCTGCGGCTGGAATATTTATGCTTCTTACCAGGATATGCATGAAACAAAAACAGATTATGAAAATTTAACAGTAAATACAAATGCATACAGCGTTGTTTCTCCTGTGAATTATGAAGAGATGAAGAACCGTAATGCAGAATACTGTGGATGGATCTGGTTTGACAGCCAATTGATCAGTCAGCCGATTGTACAGACAAGTGATAATACAAAATATTTACATAAAGATCTGGATGAACAGTACAGCGACTATGGAACTGCTTTTATTGATGCGGCCAATTCACAGACAGATCAGAACAGAACAATCTATGGACATAGTTATTTTGAGGACAGCAATACGGCTACCGATTCCGAGTATGCATTCTCCCCATTGAATAAACTTGTGGACCAGCAGACCTATGATCAGAACAAGAGATTTTATATTGACTGGGAAGATGGGGTAAAGACCTATCAGATCTTTGCGGTATGTTTGATTGATCGATCAGAAGTTGATTGGGACTATACCCAGAATGTTTTCCAGACCGATAAAGACTTTTATGCATTTATCCATAATGCCAAAGCATATTCATCCATATCTACAGATGTGGATGTAGCCGCAACGGATCATTTAATTACATTACAGACATGTACTACATATGGTTCTTTGCAGAGAACTGTTGTAATAGCGAAAGAGATTGACTCATGAAAAAAAGACATCTTGTAAAACAAATCATTCTGACACTGGCAGTGTTGTTGACTGTTTGTTTTACGATGCCTTTTTTAACTGTTAAAGCAGATGGTGTAACCACACTGTTAACAGGACGTGAAATCAATGAAATACTGAAGAACTTAGCAGGAGATACATTACCAGAAGATAAGAGTATTACTTCTCTTTATTTAGTAAAGGATACAAAGATCACTGGTATTGAACAGGCTTCTGAGATTACCGAAGGAGCTGTTACAGCATCTCTGTCATCCGATGGAACAGTTGTAGCCTGGTTGGATAAGACAGTCATTAAATGGTACAGCAATGCATCAACCGTCTATATGAACGCAGACAGCAGTTATATGTTCTATAATTTCACCGCATTGAATGCAGTCAGTGACTTCACACCATTTGACTCAGGCAGAATTGAAAATACTTCTTATATGTTTGCGAATGATTCTTCCTTTGTATCGCTTGATGTCACATCACTTTCTACAGCCAAAGTTAAGAATATGAAGGCAATGTTTGCGGGAATGACTTCTCTGTCTTCTTTGAACATTAACAATTTTGCGACAACAAATACAACAGATATGTCTTTGTTATTACAGAATGATGCCGCATTGACCACAATGGATCTAAGTTCTTTTACGGTATCTGCAGCGGCTACAACGATTGACAACATGTTCAGCGGTTGCAGTGGTCTTTCCAAAATATATGTCAACAGCGACTGGAAAGCAGACATCTCAACCGATCAACGTATGATCCGGGTATTTACCGCATGGTTCAACCAGAATTTGACCATGGCACAGGACACAGACTTAAAAGATATTACCTTTACCTACAGTATTACCAAGGGGGAGCCTGTAGACGAAAGTGCGACCAGTACAAAGATCTATGCAGGAATTATCACGGATAATTGTATGGTAACTTCTTCACACTTTACCTCTTCGGACCGCACAGTAAATGGAACACCTAACGACCCGAATTTTGCAGGGAAGAAGTATATGACAAAAGCAGTCAAAGTCATTGTAGATGTAACACAGTTCAAGGAACCAGGACTTCATCGTTATCTGATTAATGAAACAACTTCTTTAGAAGGTGTGGATGCAGGACTGTTCCAGTTAGATGTATACCCAACAAGAGTGCTGGATATCCTAGCAGAATATACCGATGACAATACGTTAACTGCTTCGACAGGGGTACTGCATAAGCAGCCTTTATCACTCCTGCTGGGACAGGCAATGAGTACTACAGATGAAAAGAATGCAGAATATAACAACCAGTATTTATTAACAACGAATGATCTGATCATACGAAACAATGTCAGCGGGAATCAATCAGATTTAAGACATGTATTCAACTATACATTCACATTAGATGGTGATATTGCCGGAAGAGAACTTACAGTTATGTATTCGGATGGAACAACCAGTTCGATAACCATTGATGCCAATAAACATGGAACCTTAAGCTTCACTTTAACAGGTAAAGAACATGTCACCATCAAGGATATCCAGAAGGGTTCTACTTATACAATCACTGCAGAGAAAGCAGAACAGGCAGAACAGCACTATGAAGTGAAGACGATGACATCAAACAGCACAGCAGAATATTCGGGGTATGTAGTTCTTTCCACAGATGACGAAGAGACCTGCTATGTGAAGAACAACAATGTTAATGAAGATGTGGATGTGACATTCTTAAATATCAAAGACGGTATTGTTCCAACGGGAGTACTCTTAGATACTTCTCCATATGTCCTGAGTGTACTGATTGGGGCAGCTGGAATCTGTGTCATTCATCGAAAAGAACACAATAATCACGAGGAAGAGCCTATAACATGAGTATTTTGAATAACATATTTGATGCAAAGATGTTTGTGACATTCCTGTGATAGTAGTCCATATATCATAAAGTCGTAAAGTTAAAGACATTACATGTATAGAAATGGGAGGAAATCCTTTATGAAAAAGAGAATTCTATCGGTAGCAGTAATGATGACAATGGCAATGAGTTTAATGCCAATTATGCAGGTCAATGCCGGAGATGTGACAGATACTACGTTTACATTAACCGGAAATCGTACTGAGCAGATTGTGATTTTGAGTGGAAGCACAGTCACTTTAGACCTGGCAGGATATAATCTTACAGTAACTGGGAAATCAGCAATCGTAAATAAAGGAACTCTGACTATTAAAGATAGCGTTGGAACTGGCAAAATCAGTGCGAGTGGAGTCGGAGATGCTGCTGTAGCGACACTGCCTGGATCCACTACAACAATTGAAAATGGTTCCTTTACGGTAGATTCATGGTATGTAATTAAGAACTTTGGAACAATGACAATTAATGATGCAACAGTGAACACAACATCAATTGTAAATTCAGCACTTATAGCAAATGGCTGGTTCGGCAATGATAGCATCGATAAAATTGAGGGAGTAGTTTATAGTGAAAAAAATGCAAGTGCTGACAAACCTGCAACATTAACAATCAATGGCGGTACATTTACTGGCAATACAACAACGGCCGATAACAAGGATTCGGATGCGAGCAAACCAACATCAACTGCGGTGAAGAATGATGACTATGGTGTGATGACAATTAACAATGGTACTTTCTCAATGGCAACTGCTGCAATTGCAAATAATAATAAAGCAACAATCAACGGTGGCACATTTACTGGAAAAAGTTATGCAATTGATGACTGGGGCAATAATGCTGGCGGCAATATTACAAATACAATAATTACGGGTGGTTCTTTTACAGGTCCTATCTCTATCAACGAAAGAGGGACAACAGATGCAACAGTATCAGGTGGCACATTTGCAGGAGAGATTGTAAAGAATCAGCCTGCAGATAGCGCTGCGGCAGGATCTACTGGCACATTAACAATCACTGCAGGTACATTCAAGTCGGCAGATGGTAGTAAAGTATTGGATGTTTCAAAATATGTTCCTGTTACTTCAAGCTATGATTCTAAAACAGGTACAGTTACACTGAAAAACACATCAATAACAAAGTATGTTCTATATAGAGGTATTCCTTCCAATGTGACTTTCAGTTATACGCTTACAATGGGTGACACAACAAAGAAAGCTGATGATGTATTAGTTACTGCGAGCACTAATCATGAAGAAATCCGTAATGGTATTATGACGGGCGCTGAACAACCTTCTTCAGTATCATTTACATCAGATGATTTCAATAATGGTCATCTTTCTACTGAATTGACTAAGGGTAATTTTACTGACACTGAAAGCGCAAAGATGGATTCTGATCATAATTATGTTACAAAGCAGGTTAATCTTGACTTCAGTAATGTGAACTTCGGCAATCCTGGTGTTTATAGATATCTTCTTACAGAAACAAGCAACTCAAAGCTGTATCCAGCAAGTGGAGCATTATATGTAGATGTATATGTAAACCGAATGAGTAAAGTGTCAACGGATCCATTATATTCAAGCTTATATGTACAGGCAGTGATTACACATAAGACAACTGATAGTGAACCGGCAACAGATATGACAGCTTCAACAAATGCAATGACTAATAAAACAAATTATTTATTGACTACTTGCACAATGAAGCCTGTCAGTCTGACAGTAAAGTATTATTCCTTAGGTAATCAGGCTTCTAGAACATCAGATTTTAAATATAGATTGACATTGTCCAACGTTACTCCTGGTGCAGTCATTAACTATGTTAGAAGCAATACATCATCTGATACAGTAAATGCACAAAAAATTACAGGAACATTTACTGTGTCAAGTGAAGCAGCATCTGCAGGAACAGCAACATTCGACTTCACACTGGAAGATCATGAAGCAATTTCCTTTACAAATATGCCGCAGGATCCAAGTTACACAGTATCGTTAATTGATACTTCTGTGACGGGAGTAGGTTTTACACAAGCAACAAAGTTTGAAAACTACCAGCTTGCTAATGCAGCTTCTACTGCAACAAATGCAATCATTGATTCAACAGACACAACAAAGACAATTGCAACGGACAAGGCGGATACTGCCACAAGTGAAAGTGTATCTTCTGGTTCTGGCGAAGATACAGTATACAGTGCAGGAACAACGATTAAAACAACAGGTACTCTTGCTACTGATATTTCAACAAGTTATTCTTCTGTAACAGATACAAAGTTAACAAAGGATACAACAGTTGTATTCTCGGTCTACAAAAATGGATCTATCCCAACTGGTGTTATCGTCAATGTAGCTCCATATGCAGTAGTCGTTCTTGCTGGATTCTTCGGAATTATCGTATTTGCTCTCAAGAGAAGAAATAAGGACGAAGAAGAAGCGTAAATCATCATAAATGTATTAAACGAAAAGAGAGCTGTGTCAAACGGCTCTCTTTACATCTAAATGCAACAAAATTAAAATAAAAGGAATAGAACTAGGGGATATCTTTTATGAACGAGAATAGACCGGTCGCCTATCGAAATAAAAAAACAGCTCATTTTCATCATAGTTCTCGTCATATCTGCAGCAGTTCCAAGAGAAGGGACCGCAGCAGAAATATTTTGCGTGTGAAAAAGAATGTATATACAAAGACGCAGATACAATCGAAGACACATCTTGTAGAAGCAGTACAGGTCTTCGATCATATCAAGCAGAATCCTCTAAAGAATATTTTTAAGAAGAAAGAAAAGAAATCTGAAATCAAAGCAGATTCTTCAAATAAAACAACAAGTACTTCAAACAAGAAAAGAAAGAAACATGGAAAGCATTATGCTCTAAAGATGTTCTTACTGAAGCTAGCGATTGTCGGTTTCATTTTCTGGTTTGTATATCAGTACATCTTTGGCATTACAATCCTTTATGGAAACTATATGTATCCATCGGTACGTGATGGAGATCTTGTCATCTCTTATAAGCTGCAGAAGCCTGTCACAAATGATCTTATACTGTATAAACAGGATGGTGAACTGGTTGTTGGCAGAGTTGTTGCAAAAGAGAATGCTGTTATCCGCTATAACTCTGAAACAGAGACCTACAGTGTGAATGGTGTTACACCAAGTGAATCCATCTTCTATTCAACAACAGAAAATAAAGATGCGGATATTCAATATCCATATACAGTTCCAGAAGGAACCGTATATGTATTGTGTGATCATCGTGAAGACTACACAGACAGCAGAACGTATGAAGCAATTCCTGAGAGCAGTCTGCAGGGAGTTGTTGTATTTGTTATTCGTAGAAGAGGCTTTTAATGAAGAAGCCGTTTTCCCACAAAAATAAAAGACCGAAAGAAACAGAAACAGTAGATCAGAAAAACGATGAGACTGTACATGTTAAGAAAAAAGGTCTTACAGAAAGAAAGGTAGTTCGATTTCTTGATAAACTGACAGATCGAATTCTAATCATCATCTGTATTATTTTACTGTGTCTAGGCGGCTATGCATTGCTGGATACGATTCATATCTATTATCATGCGAATGATAAATCATTGCTTGTATATAAACCGAAGGTAGAGAAAGACGGAACCGTACGTGATCCATTATCTTTACCTGGTGCAGTTGGCTGGCTTACCCTGGATGGTTCAAATGTCGATTATCCTGTTATGCAGGGAACAGATAACAATGCATATTTAAACAAAGACCCGTATGGCAACTATTCCCTTTCCGGTTCCTTGTTTTTAGACGCTGATAATTCACCAGACTTTACGGACCAGTACTCAATGATCTATGGACATCATATGGATCACAGTACAATGTTCGGTGCATTGGATAAATATTTAGATAAGGATTATTTTGATCAGCACCGTGATGGATCAATTATTATTGGTGCGAAGTCTTATAAGTTAAAACTATTTGCGGCATTGGAATGCAGTGCCTATACAAAAGAAATCTTTAATGTAAAGTATGGTGGGTCCCTGGATTACATCCGTGGGAATGCGGAGATCTTCTATTCCGAAGATGTCACAGAATATGATCAGATCATTGCCATGTCAACATGCCAAGAGGCTGATTCCGATCAAAGAACAGTTATCTTTGCGGTTGTCATTGGCGGACCTGGCATGATCACACCATATGGCGGTGCAAAGAGTACAACTTCCTCTGGAAATGTCGATACAGCTGCACACAGAAGTAGTGGAAACCAAACATATCTGTATTGGCTCGGTTTGTTTACTGCATTGGCAATTGGCGGTGCATTATTCTTATCAATGAAGAAGAACAAGCAGCATACAGAACAAGAAACCGATATACTTGCAATGCAGAATGATGAAATATTGGATGCTACATATTTAACAATCAATGGACCAAATGCAGAATCACCAAATGAAACAAGTATCCCTGAACGTGATGTTAGCAGCATTGAAGAGAAATATTTAGACAATGCAGCTACAGAACCTGTTGAAGTTCCGGGAATCAAGTTAATTGAAATGAGCAAAGCTGCTTCCATTGAAACAAAGGAGCCTGAAGCTAAGACACCTGCGAAGAAGAAACCTGCACGCAAACCTCGTAAGAAGACATCGGATACTGTTACTGCAAAGACAGCAGAGAAGCCGAAGCGTAAGGCTACAACTAAGAAGAGCGTAAAGCCTGTGGCAGTCGAAGTGGCTCCAGTTGAAAAGACCGAAGTTGCACCGATCATTGAAAAACCAAAGCGCAAGACAACAAAGAAGACAGCGAAGCCTGCAGAAGTAGCAGTTGCTTCTGTTGAGAAAGCAGAAACTAAACCTGTTGTTGAGAAACCAAAGCGGAAGTCTACAAAGAAGACAGTAAAGATTGCTACAGTTGACTCTGCTCCAGTCGAAAAGGCTGAGATTACTCCAGTTGTCGAGAAGCCAAAGCGGAAGTCTACGAAGAAGACAGCGAAACCTACAGAAGTAGCAGTTGCTACAGTCGAAAAGACAGAGGATGCACCAGTTGCCGCAAAGCCAAAGCGCAAGACGACAAAGAAGGCAGTGGAACCTGCCATAGTAGAGGCTCCAATTGAAAAGGTCGAAGCGAAACCTCCTGTTGAGAAGCCGAAGCGTAAGACGACTAGGAAGGCTGCTGGTAAGGTAGTAGAACCAGCTCCAGTTGTAAAGAATGAAGCTGCACCTGTTGTTGAAAAGCCAAAACGGAAAGCACCGGTAAATAAAAAGACAGTAAAGTCAGCGGACAAGACCGTCGATCAGCCTAAGGTGAAACGTACCAGAAAGGCAAGTACTGCAATCGATGCGAAGAAAGAAGCCGCCAAACAGCCGGAAAAGAAGCCGGTTGTAAGGAAAAAGAAGGCTTCAGCCACCACAGAGAGGAAACCGGCAAAAACAGCCAAAAAGAAGGTAAAACCGGTCAATAACAATGGGGAGCAGTGACAAACTGCTTCCTTTTGTATTTCTTTTCAGAAAATTGAAAACGCTATCATGGAAAGAGGGTTAAAAAGGGCTGAAAAAACTGTGAATTTTGTCACAAAAACGTTAACGAAGCGTTTACCCGATTGCTGGCTGGGTGCTATAATAGGCAGTGCAATAAGGAGGAGACATCATAATGTCAAAAGTAACCGTTAAGGATTTAGACGTTAAAGGAAAGCACGTCATTGTCCGTGTTGATTTTAACGTACCGCACAAGGGAGAAGTTATCACTGATGATAACCGTGTCCGTGCAGCATTACCTACAATTAATTATCTGACTGAGAATGGAGCAAAGGTCTTATTACTTTCTCATCTTGGAAAGATCAAGACAGACGAGGACAAAGCAAAGAATGATATGTCCATCGTTGCTAAGAAGTTAGCAGAGCTCCAGAAGGCTCCTGTACAGTTCGTCAACGCAACACGCGGTGCTGAACTGGAAGATGCAGTAAAGAATCAGGCAGAAGGGTCCATCGTTCTGATGCAGAACACTCGTTATGAGAAGGGTGAAACAAAGAATGATCCTGAACTTGGTAAGTACTGGGCTGGTTTAGGCGATTTATTCGTTGAAGATGCATTTGGTTCTGTACACAGAGCTCATGCTTCTACTGTAGGTATTCCTGAGAACCTGCCTGCAGGTTGTGCAGCTGTTGGTTTCTTAGTTGAAAAGGAACTGACTGTACTTGGTGGTGCATTAAATAATCCTAAGAGACCATTCGTTGCAATTCTTGGCGGCGCTAAGGTTTCTGATAAGATCGCAGTTATCGATAATCTGTTAAAGATTGCAGATAAGGTCCTGATCGGCGGCGGTATGTCCTATACATTCTCTGCAGCACAGGGCGGTAAGATCGGCAACTCTCTGTTAGAAGCAGATAAGGAAGATATGGCCAAGGAATTCATGGCTAAGGGCAAGGGCAAGTTATTCCTCCCTGTCGATACTGTTGAAGCAAATGACTTTGACAACGCAACCGAAGTCAAGACAGTCAAGGCTGGCGAAGTCGATGATGGATTCATGGGCTTAGATATCGGTCCTGCAACAGTCGCTGAATTCCAGAAGGAATTAGCCGGTGCAAAGACAGTATTCTGGAATGGACCTATGGGTGTATTCGAGAAGCCTGAATATGCAAAGGGCACAGAAGCAATCTGTGAGACATTAGCGAAGCTGGATGGTGCTACAACAATCATCGGCGGCGGTGACTCTGCTTCGGCAGCAAAGAACCTTGGATTCGCAGATAAGTTCTCCCACATCTCTACTGGTGGTGGAGCATCACTCGAATTCATGGAAGGAAAGGAACTCCCGGGTGTAGCAATCATCCCTGAGAAGAACTAAGTTACAATGACAAGAAAACCAATTATCTTCGGCAACTGGAAGATGAATAAGACACCAAACGAAGCAGTTGAATTCTTCAAGGGCCTTGAAGGATATGTAACAGGCAATGAAGCAGCAGATTACGGTATTGGTGCACCGTATGTTGATCTGGATATTGCTGTTAAGAATGCGGGTAAGATCTTAGTCGCTGCAGAGAACTGCAACGAAGTAGACTCTGGTGCATTCACTGGTGAAGTATCGGTACCAATGTTAAAAGAGATTGGTATCACATACTGCATCATCGGCCATTCCGAGAGAAGAACATACTACGCTGAGACAAGTGCTCACTGTGCTGCGAAGGCAAAGAGATTATTCGCTGCTGACATCACACCAATTCTGTGTGTTGGTGAAACAGAAGCGGAATATGATGCTGGCAAGACAGCAGAAGTTGTTAAGACAGAGCTGAAGGAATCCTTAGAAGGATTGACTGCTGCTGAAGTATCCAAGATGGTCATTGCATATGAACCAATCTGGGCAATCGGCACAGGCAAGTCAGCGGACGTCAATACAGCAGAGAACTGCTGCAAGCTTGTTCGTGAGACTGTCAAGGGACTCTATGATGAGGCAACTGCTGCCAACGTACGTATTCAGTACGGTGGTTCCGTCAAGCCAAACAACATCAAGGAGTACATGGCTTGCGAAGACATCGATGGTGCTTTGATCGGTGGAGCTTCTCTGAAGGTTGATTCCTTTAAGGAATTGATCGACGCAACAAAGTAAGGTTTTAACGGAAGATATCCGTAAAATAGAAAAGGTAATCATAGGAGGAAATATAGATGCCTAATTTTATTGATCCAATTGCTGAAGTACATGCTCGTGAGGTTCTGGATTCACGTGGCAACCCAACTGTAGAATGCGAAATTTTCACTGAGTCTGGTGCTTGGGGACGTGCAATCGTTCCATCTGGTGCTTCTACTGGTGAAAGAGAAGCTGTAGAGCTTCGTGATGGTGATAAGGCTAGATTTGATGGCAAGGGCACATTAAAGGCTGTTGCTAACGTCAATGATAAGATTGCTCCAAAGGTCATTGGCATGAACGTATTCGATCAGGCTAAGATTGATAAGACAATGATCGAACTCGATGGCACAGAATTCAAGAAGGTATTAGGTGCCAACGCAACATTAGCTGTATCTCTGGCTGCTGCTAGAGCTGCTTCTGATTCCTGCGGACTGCCACTGTATCAGTATATCGGTGGTACAAACGGCAAGGTTCTGCCAGTTCCAATGATGAACGTATTAAATGGTGGTAAGCATGCAGATTCTGCAGCAGACTGCCAGGAATATATGATCATGCCAGTTGGTGCTAAGAGCGTACATCAGGCTGTTGAGATGGGTGCTGAAGTATTCCACACTCTGAAGAAAGTCCTGAAGAAGTATGGCTACGGCACAGGCGTTGGTGATGAAGGTGGATATGCACCGGATTCTGTCAAGGGTGGCAATGGTCCATTAGAGACTCTGGGCAACGAAGGTCCTTTAGCTCTGATGAAGGAAGCTGTTGAAGAAGCGGGCTACAAGCTTGGTGTTGATATCTGCTTCGCTATGGACCCAGCATCTTCTGAGTTCTACAACGAAGAGACACATAAGTATGAATTAAAGAGATCCGGCGAAGGCGAAAAGACATCTGAAGAGATGATCGAAATGTATGCGAAGTGGGTCGAGAAGTATCCTCTGATTTCTCTGGAAGATGGTCTTGCAGAGAATGACTGGGAAGGCTGGCAGAAGCTGAGAGAGACTCTCGGTGATAAGATTCAGCTTGTTGGTGATGACCTGTTTGTTACAAACACAACATTCATCAAGAAGGGTATTGAACTGAACGCTGCGAACTCTGTTCTGATCAAGCTCAACCAGATCGGTACATTAACAGAAACTCTGAACGCTATCGAAATGGCTAAGGAAGCTGGCTGGACAGCTGTTGTTTCCCACCGTTCCGGTGAGTCGGAAGACAGCACAATCGCTGACCTCGTTGTCGGTGTCAATGCTGGACAGATCAAGACTGGTTCTATGAGCCGTACAGATCGTATCGCTAAGTACAACGAACTGATGAGAATTGAAGAAGAACTCGGCGATGTTGCTGAATACCGTGGTTGGAAGGCTTTCTACAACGTAAAGGCTCTTTCTTCTAAGTAATCAATCTGTTATCAAAACAAATTATTAAGTGCATGGGCAGGAGTCTCTCATATGAGGCTCCTGTCTTTTATTTTCTGCACTCAAATGCTTTTCATGACAGAATCGTACTATAATGACGGTAGTAAGAGGGGAATGCTATGGACAACGCATCCTTAAAAACGGAAAAGATCTTGAGTGCCATTGTCAGTGTTGATTATGACTATATCTGTCTGATCGATATGAAGAACAGGACATATGAAATGTTCACTGGCAAAACAAATCAATTGATTCCGCAGAAGCAGAGTGACTACGATGAAGAACGTACGCGGAATACGTTTGTTTATGTTGTGGCAGAAGATCGAGAACGGCTGTTGAAGGAAATGAATCTGGATTATGTCAGTGAACAGCTAAAGGGAAAAGAAAAGTACACAATAGAATACCGTATGATTACCAAGGATGGTTTGCTGAATAAACAAGACACCTTCTTCTTCCTGGATGAAACCCATCAGGATATGGTACTGATGCGCAAAGACATTACAGAATTGGCAAAGCGTCAGCAGGAAAACCTGGATCATATGGAAAAACTGATGATGGAACTAGAAAAGGCCAGTGATGCAAAATCGGAGTTTCTTTCCAATATGAGCCATGACCTTAGGACACCGCTGAATGGAATCCTTGGTTTTGCGGATATTGGTGCAAGAGCTGTTGAAAAGGAACAGAAGCAGGAAGCTTTTGAAAAAATCATGCTTTCTGGGAGTCTGCTGCTGGATCTGGTGAATGATACACTGGAACTTTCACGGATTGAGAGCGGAAAGATCACACTTGAACCAGAGATTGTTGAATCGGAGAATCTCTGCCGGTCAATTCTGATTTCGATTGGCCATCTGGCTTCTGAAAAGGGAATTACATTTGTTGCGGACACAGATAAGTTCCCGCGTGGGAAGGTTTATGTAGATCGCTTAAAGCTGCAGAAAGTGGTACTGAATCTGCTTTCCAATGCAGTGAAATATACGCCGAAAGGCGGTACGGTAACGTTTATTGTTGAGAAAATTGATCCACCGGTCAATACGATGACAAAACGAATTATTGTCGAAGATAACGGCATTGGAATGAGCACGGAATTCTTACATCATTTGTATGAACCGTTTGTACAGGAACGCCGTCCGGAAGCGAAAAATATTCAGGGGACTGGCCTTGGCTTAGCAATTGTGAAGAAGACGGTTGATATGATGCATGGCACAATTGCAGTACAGAGTGCTATTGGTAAAGGAACAAAGTTCACGGTTGAACTGCCGCTGGCCTGCCCAGAAGAAGAACAGGAAAAGACAGAAGATAAAGAGCAAAAGAGCCGGTCGTATGACTTCTCTGGAAAGCATATTCTTCTCTGCGAAGACAATGAGCTCAATGCAGAAATTGCATCGATTTTGTTAAAACAAAAGAATGCTGTGGTGGAATGCGCTGAAAACGGAAAAGAAGGAATTGAGCTGCTGGAAAAGTCGTCCATCGGATATTATGATGCCATCCTGATGGATCTTCGCATGCCTGTCATGAATGGCTATGAGGCAGTAAAGGCAATTCGCGCACTGCATCGGGAAGATGCTAAGACAATCAAGATCATTGCAATGACAGCAGACGCATTCGAAGAAAGCGCGAAAGCTGCGAAAGCTGCTGGCATGGATGATTATCTGACCAAGCCAGTGCATCCAGAAGTGCTGTATCAAGTACTAGCAAAATATATCCTGTAAATAAGGTAATGTAATTTCTGATGGGGTTTAGCGAAAAGCCGCTCTAATCTCTAATGGGGTTACGAAAGATACGAAAATGATGATCAGTCATAGTGACCGGTCATCATTTTTTGTCATAGAAGTCGTTGATAGATCAATTAGATGAATTTTTGGTTGGAATATCTACCACGTTTTTTTCCTTCGCGTTTATTTGTGACGAGATGATCTGTGATTGTATAGGCCATGCGTTTGTTCAGAGCGAAGATTGACCGTGCTCTGAATCGCTCAAAATTTGAAATACCATTAGAGATGCGGATGAAGTCCCCGAGCCTTCCGTTCATGTATTCTGCCAAGGCATTTGATTCCTTGCGGTCATTTGAAGGCCGCCGAAAAGAGTTCAGTATCTCTGGCTTCCAGTATTCTGCCATAGATATGAAACTTCGGTAATATGAGATATCTGCGTACTTGAAAGCGTCCATTACCTGATCAAATTTCTTTTCGCATTCTTCAGGACGTGCGGTCTTATTGAAATCACGGTACATCTCTTTCAGCTGGTAAGCCAACGAGAGACTCTCATTGATTCTTAACAACATATCGTAGATGTCCCGGTAGTTAATTTTAGTCTTAAAGAAGTTATTATACTGAGGTGTGTTATCCAGGTTCACATCTGTTTCCAATAGACGATGCCAGTGCTTGAGCAGATAATACGCTGCAGATCCATGAGGCATCTGTTCCATGATGTCACATCTCATGCGAGTAAATCTGTCAGATAACTCTTTGACCACATGGAATCCATCTACACAGCAGATACAGTTCCTGCAGTATTTCTTCATGACGTCACGGTATGGTTCCCACATATCCATGGTCGCATACTTGACTCCGTCTCTTTCTGACTGCGGTATCTTCTCCATATACTTACTGAGTTCGTGTTTGGAACGGCTGGGCAGCACTTCAGTAAGATTGCGGTCTGTATTATCTACGATGACACAGAGATAAGCACTGCCATATTTAGCCATGGAAGAATGGAGCTCATCAATGCCCAGGTTCTCCGGCAGGCGTAGACGAGGGATAGATAAGAAACTGTCCGCATACACTTCGATACGGGTAGGAGAGAGCTGGTATCTTGCGGCGATATCTTTATATGTGAGATGGAGGTTCCGCAGATCCATGACGACATTATTCAATAATGAGAAAGAAGAGCTCATATTCTCTGGAGTGAAGATGTTGTCCTCAGAGAATGTACGTGCACAGTCCTTACATATATAGCGTCTTCTTTTCCAATGAACGACAGTAGGTATGCCCGCGGTCTCCAGTGTCCGGAAAGACTTTGACAATAGGCCTTTACTTTTGGCTGGCCCGCCGCAGAACGGGCATACAGGATGTGTATCCTTGAGGATGAGGAACACTTCCATTTTCTGATCCTTGTGAACTGTTTCAACAGATTCGATTCGTTCAGGCACAAGGTTGAGGGTGGTTCTGATATAATCTTCTATAGGCATTCTATGCCTCCCTTCATGTAGGACTTCTGTGACAAGAAAATTCTACCATGGAGGGTTTTTCAGTTATGACATGTCCGAGATTGAAAGGTCTCCATATGAGAAATTACAGGGCCTCCCCAAGTAACATAAAAAAGGGTCGAAAATCGACCCCATCAGAAATGAGAGCCTATCCCCAACCCCACCAGAAATTATTTCGCCGTAAATAATGGAAACCACTCAAAAGTGGTTTTTTAATGCAATGCACTTGCAAAACACATAAAAAATACTATATTACGAATAGCAGGATTGGGGAGACTGGCCATGGCAAATAAAGAGAATCTGACATTACGAATGGATCCAGAATTGAAAAAACAAGCTTCAGAACTTTTTCAGGAACTTGGTTTAGATTTAAGCACTGCGACAGGAATTTTTTATCGGCAGGCACTTCAGTGTCATGGCCTGCCTTTCGAAGTGAAGCTTTCAAAACTGAATGCAACAACATATCAAGCAATGGATGATGCAGAAAAAGGAAATGGGCTGTACGGACCATATGATTCGGTTGATGCATGCATGTCTTCACTGGATACACCGAAGAAAAGAAAATAAATAGTACAGTAAATGCATTTGTTTGCAACTGTATGTGAAGTATGCCAAAATGTTTTATCGAGGTAAGAAATGAAGAAAACGATTTTAACAGGAATTCTAACAGCAGGATTATTACTGGCAGGATGTTCCAGCAGTTCAGCATCCGCTACTGCATCTGCTTCCAGTGAAACGGTGAAGAATCTGAGCAGTGAGTATACGCAGCTGCCGGAAGAGAATGCTTTTTACTATATGGAAAAGGATGGGGTAGAGACATTGCTGCTCCATGGCACAGGCATCCTTTTCTTTGGTTTCCCGGAGTGTCCGTGGTGCCAGGCATATTTACCGCAGTTGAATGAAGTATTGCTCGCAAACGACGCAAAAGCGGCCTATTACAACATTTATACGGATAAGACGGAAGATCGTACGTTCTATGACACGATTGCCAAGGATATCGAGAGTATCAATGATACGGGAACACCGATCATCCAGTATAACAATGATGGAAAACAGGTCATTTATATGCCTCTGGTGCTCTTTATTCAGAATGGCAGGATTGTCAGCTACAACAATGAGACCTGTACGGAAGATTCGAAGGTGATCCAGCCGGCAGATTACTGGACACAGGAGAAGAAAACAGCCTTGAAAGCGGTCTTAAATACCGCAGTTGCCCAGATTAAGGCGGCCCAGGTGGAAAATGAGGCAAAAGGCTGCGATAATGGATGCAAGGTCAATTAAGAATTGCACTAAAAAAGCGGCAATGCTATAATAAACCGGCAAGCGAAAGGAGTACTTTATGCTGAACGCATTATTAATGATTGATTCTGCAATGATTATTATCCTGTCATTACTGCAGAGTGGAAAAACAGATGGTATGTCAGGTGCCTTCACTGGTAACGGTGGTTTGAACCTGTTTGCAAATGTAAAAGAGAGAGGTTCTGAAAAGATTGTTTCGAATCTGACTCTGGTACTTGGAATCTTATTCTTCGTATTAGTCATTGCCATTCGTATTGTTGGTTAAAAGAAACCGGGATAATACCGGTTTTTATTTTGTACAATAGAAAAGAGGAGTAAATCATATGGAAGAATTAAGAGACCGTATTTTTGAATATCTGCAGGCACATCCGAAAGGAAAGAGAAAGCTGGATGATATTCAGGAAGGATTAGGATTAACCTCCTCATCAGCGTTTGCGGCATTAAGTAAGGAACTGGATTCGATGGAAGCAGAATACCTGGTATTCCGTTCTCAGGAGAATCAGTATGAAACACGGGAACAGGCAGGCATCCTGGAAGGAAGACTTTCTATCAACCGTGCCGGCATGGGCTTTGTCGACCGGGAAGACCGTGACAGTATCAAGATCGATCTGAAGGATCAGAACACCGCATTGGATGGAGATACTGTATTGGTCAAGTGCCAGCCATGGCAGGCCTATGGCAGTGTCCTTGCGGTCCTGCAGAGAGCACGCGAGCATGTGATCGGCACCTTCGTCCGCACCGATCACGGCATGCAGTTCGTGCCAGATGACGGAAAGCTGCAGAGTGCGTTGATCCGCGTGAAATATGCGAAGGACTTCACACCGATTGAAGGCATGAAGGTCGTATGCAATATTGAGAAGTACGGAACACCGCTCGTTTTAAATGTCACGCAGACCATCGGCTATAAAGATGATCCAGGTGTGGATATCACATCCATTCTTTTAGACCACGATATTGTGGCAGAGTTCCCGCAGGAAGTCATGGACCAGGTCCATACCATTCCTCAGGAAGTACCAGAAGCAGATCTAGCCGGCAGAAAAGATCTGACCAGTGAGAATACCGTTACCATTGATGGTGATGATTCGAAGGACTTTGATGATGCCGTCGGTGTCATCAAGAACGATAAGGGATGGCTGTTGAAGGTGTCCATTGCGGATGTCTCGCATTATGTGACCTGGAATTCGCCATTGGATCTGGAAGCACGCAAGAGAGGCTGCAGTACGTATGTCACAGACCGTGTTGTGCCAATGCTGCCGCATGAATTAAGCAACGGTATCTGTTCGTTGAATCCGCATGTCATCCGTTTGACATTGACGGCAGAGATGCAGATCAATCCAAAGGGAGAGATCAAGGACTATCAGATCTATCCTTCCTATATCCGCAGTACAGAGCGGATGACGTATAACAACGTCAATAAGATCCTGGATGGAGATGAACAGCTGCAGAAGCAGTATGCACACTTAGGTACATTGTTTACAGATCTCGCGGCCTGTGCGGATGCCATCCGTGGGATGCGCAACAAGAAGGGTGCCATTAACTTTGCCTCGACGGAAGCAGAAATCAAAGTCGATGAAAAGGGTCACCCAATTGAGATTGAACCAAAAGAGAGAGGCCATGCTGAAGAAATCATTGAAGACTGCATGATCGCAGCCAATGTCACGGTAGCCAACTTCTTAAAGTGGCAGGAAATTCCAGCCATCTATCGTATTCACGAAGAACCGACTGCGAAGCGCATCAAGAGCTTCGTCAATATGAGTGAACAGATGGGCCATAAACTTGTCGTAGGCAAGAGTGATATCTATCCAAATGAACTGCAGAGATACTTGGATTCTGTCAGTGACAGTGAAGAGTATCAGGTATTGTCGATGATGCTGTTACGCTGCATGCAGAAGGCAAGATATGATTCCCATTGCATTGGCCACTTTGGCTTAGCAGAAGAAGAATATCTGCACTTTACTTCACCAATCCGCCGGTATCCGGATTTAGTCGTCCATCGGATGCTGCGGAAGTATTCGTTCGAACAGAATACAAGTCTGGAAGAACGGAAGAATGATGAAAAGCTCTGTCAGGAATATGCGGAGCAGTCTTCTGTCCGTGAAAGAGAAAGCAGTGATGCAGAATTTGACTGCGATGATATGAAGAAAGCAGAATACATGCAGGATCATATCGGCGAGAAGTATGAAGGCATCATTACTGGTGTGCAGGGATACGGCTTCTATGTTGAACTGCCAAATACCGTGGAAGGCCTGGTACGGATCTCATCTTTGACGGATGATTATTATTCCTTTAATCCGGACCGGATGGAATTGGTCGGCCAGAGAAAGAAACGGATGTATCGTTTAGGCATGAAAGTAAATGTTGTTGTCTTAGGCGCAAGCAAAGAAGACAGCACAATCGACTTTGGCTTAACGGGCAAGAATGGTAAAGTCTTAGTGGTCCATAAGGATCCGAAGATGCGCCGTGATGCACGCAAGGTCCATCGTCATAATGTGAAAGAAGGCAGGAAAGGAAATGGCAGAAGGAAAAAGCACTAAAGTAAAGCTGGTCGCCGAGAACCGCAAAGCACGCCACGATTACTTTCTGGAAGAAATGTATGAATGCGGTATGGTGCTTACCGGTACGGAGATCAAATCCATTCGGGCTGGCAAAGTCCAGTTCAAGGATGCTTATATTTCCATTTACCAAGGAGAAGCCTGGATCAAGGGCATGCATATCAGTCCTTATAAACAGGGAAACATCTTCAACGTCGATGAGACAAGAGACCGCAAACTGTTAATGCATAAGTTTGAAATACAGAAGTTATGGATGGCCATTAAGACCGATGGATACACATTGATTCCAACCAAGATGTATCTGAAGGATGGCCGTGCAAAGTTAGAGATTGCCCTTGCGAAAGGTAAGAATCTGTATGATAAGAGAGAAGATTCGAAACTGAGAGACGCAAGAAGAGAGATGGAAAAGGCTCTGAAATTTCACGGATGAACGAGAAAGAAACAGAATTATTCTTAACAGTAAAACAACATCTGGAACAGTATCCAATGATGCAGCCGCAGGATGTCATGAAGCTGCTGTATCAGAGAAACTACGGTCCGGAACATATGGTGGATGGCAGCCGTTCTCTGCATGCCCTGCAGGTGGAAGCACAGGACGTTGTCATGGATGAGAACGCACCTTTATTTACACCAATTGGCAATGCCTATGTCCGTTTGAATCTGAACCGCGCCCTGCATGACTATACGGTGGAACAGATCAACGAAATGTTTGTCCGCAGTGTCGGAATTGTCAATGGTTCTATGAGTCAGTACCTGGCGGATATCAAACTGATCCAGCGCAACTTTGACGGACTGAAGGCTTCCTTTACCCAGGATGACTTCAATGAATATTTGAGCTGGTATCGCTCCCAAGCTTATCCAGCTGTGCATCATACTCCAATCTACCGTCAGACCTATGATCCGCATTATCGTGTGGTCTTCAATAAGATCTGGAATACGCTGGATGAATCACTTGAAAAGTAATCCATTCCGTGTAGAATAACAATGCATCAAATATGGGGCTGTAATGGTTTCGACAGGTTTCTGTTTGATTCAAGCTGCAGTGGAGTGATGACCATATCATCAAACAAATTAAACGCAAATAACACAAACAGAGGCGCAAGCCTCGCTTTCGCAGCCTAACAACGCTTGACGCGCTGGCCGCGCACCGATTACTGTTTCGTCGTTTGACAGTAGTTGCGTAACTAAAACGAATACGGTGAAGCTGATGACTGTAAGCTGATCCCGACAATTCTACAGTTCAATTCAGTGAGTCGGTAGTCCGCTGTCATACTCACTGTCTTATCAATCAGCGGGACAAACTGTAGACGCTTGAATGTGGGACAATTCTTGGACAGGGGTTCAATTCCCCTCAGCTCCAC
>Ga0183101_1000348_pt2 | contig 29894 bp, 31 predicted proteins | sample Biomet3_FD_127790 | JGI IMG/M metagenome (GOLD analysis project Ga0183101, IMG submission 127790) | Microbial communities from bioreactor (seeded with sewage sludge) at LBNL, California, USA - Biofuel metagenome 3 | ecosystem: Engineered > Bioreactor > Anaerobic > Unclassified ...
TTCATTGCAGGCCTTCGCTGCGCCTGCAATGAGCGAGCTCACTGCGAGCTACGCTCGGCCTTAAATAGAGCCATGAAAGGAAGGTGTATTAGATTGAATAATTTTGTATATGACATACCTACTAAGGTTTATTTTGGAGAGGGTCAGCTGGACCACTTGGGAGAGGAGCTGAGCCGCTTTGGCAAGAAGGTCATGATGGTTTATGGCGGCGGCTCGATCAAGAGAAGCGGCCTCTACGACAGGATCAAAGCTGAGACGGACAAGGCGGGCCTCACGATCATCGACTTTCCGGGCATCGACCCTAATCCAAGGATCACTTCCGTCAACAAAGGTGCGGCGATCTGCAAAAGAGAACACATCGACGTGCTGCTGGCTGTCGGCGGCGGTTCAACAATAGATGCAACAAAGTTCATAGGTGCCGGCACTTTTTATGACGGCGACGCATGGGACTTTTTCACTGGCAAAGCGGAGGTCAGCGGATGTCTGCCGATCGTTACCGTACTGACGCTCTCAGCAACAGGTTCTGAAATGGACAACGGCGGCGTAATTAGCAACATGGAGACCAATGATAAGATAGGGCATTCCAGTCCTTACATGCTGCCTAGGGTCTCTTTCCTGGATCCAACGAATACGTATTCAGTAAGCCCGTATCAGACGGCTTGCGGCTCTGCCGACATACTGTCGCATATTTTTGAAGTCTATTTCAGCCCGGACAAGGATCTGTTCATGCTTGACCGTGTGATGGAAGGGCTGATAAAAACGGTGATCAAGTTTGCACCTATTGCCATGAAGGAGCCGGATAACTATGAGGCAAGAGCAAATCTAATGTGGACATCATCATGGGCAATCAACGGATTCCTTGACGGCGGCAAGATTCAAGGATGGAGCTGCCATCCAATGGAGCATCAGATTTCGGCATATTACGACATTACCCATGGACTTGGCCTTGCTATACTGACTCCAAGATGGATGAAGTACACATTGGATGAGACAACGGCAGAAAAATATAAAGAGTTCGCCTGCGGTGTCTTTGATGTTGACAAAGCACTGCCTGCCATGGAAGCCGCAGAACTTGGCATTGCAAAACTGTCGGAGTTCTTATTTGGTACGATTGGTCTGGATGACAGTCTTTCCAAACTGAAGATCGACGACGCTCACTTTGCTGACATGGCTAAAAAGGCCTGCGGACGCGGCGGTGTGATCAGGGGATTCAAGCCTCTGACGCCGGCGGATGTTGAGAAAATTTACAGGATGAGCCTGTAGGAGGTTGAAAAATGGGGGAAGAGAAGGATAAGGAAAAGGTGTGCTATCAGTTCATCTGCGCCAGATATCCCAAGTGCGACAGGGCAAGGGGACAGTGCTGCGCCATAGAAAAGAACGAAGACGTGCCTGAGGTGGCAGAGGGCGAATGCACGGAAGACAACGGCTATCCACTGTTCGTGCCGGACCACATAGTTCACATGAAACTGTACTGATCAGATGTTAAGACAGTATGCTGAAATTTGACAAAAAAATTGCCTAAGCAAAAAAAAACACGCTGAACTTATCGGTAATCGATGAACTCAGCGTGTTTTATTGTCTTAGACAAAAGGTTTTAATAATTAGCTGAAGTAGCGGAAAACGCCTCTGACCTTTCCCAGTACCTTTACATCCTGAACGATAATCGGACTCATGGTGTCGTTCTCAGGCTGCAGTCTGACGTGACCTTTCTCTTTATAGAAGGTCTTGACTGTTGCTTCGCTTTCAAATCCGTCGATCATTGCCACAACGATCTCTCCGTTGGAAGCCGTGTTCTTCTGCTCGACAAGTATCAGGTCGCCATCCATGATGCCGGCATTGATCATACTTTCGCCGTGTACCTTTAGCATGAAGCTGGTTCCCTTAACATAGCGGGACGGAACAGGGAAGGTATCTTCAATGTTCTGTTCTGCAAGAATAGGAGTTCCTGCTGCAACCTGGCCAATGACTGGTATGTCGATCACGTCTTCGCGTTCTGCGGTGTCGTGATCAGCCGCTGATGGCATATGACTGACGTAGTCGTTCTCTCCGTCAACGATCATCAGAGCTCTCGGTTTGGCAGGATCCTTCTTCAGATAGCCCTGCTTTACCAGACTTTCTATATCCTTATGTACGGTTGAAGTGGATTTGATGTTAAGGGCGGTGCATATCTCTCTGACTGTAGGGGGATAGCCCTTCATTCTGATTTCACTTTTCATGAAATCCAGTATCTTCTGCTCTCTATCTTTCAAATCGCTCATTGATCAGACCCTCCAAATCAAAACATCTGTTTGCACTTATTTTCTAAAGTATATCATAAAACAGAACAGATGTAAACGTTTGTTCTAAAAAAATCATTGTTAAAAACATGAATACATGGCTGTTCCGCATTGTGAAACAGCCTGCTCTCATATCAGAACTGGTGCCGTTGACATCCCGAATATTCAGAATTATTATTGTCGTAGAAAACAAGGTTCCCGGGGATCTGCCCGAAGCTTTAGCTTCGTAGAAGGGTGGGATCCTAATTAGGGCAATGGATGACAGTAAGGTCACACAGGTGACAATTTCAAGGAGGAGAAAAATGTTTGGAGCAAAAACAGGTTCTAGTGTAAATCCTAACCCTGAAGCTGCTGGAAGAGAAGCGGCTCAGGCTGTTAAATCACTGAAAGACATTAAAATGGCATTCGTTTACAGCGGAGTGCAGTATGACCAGAAGAAACTTCTGGGAGCGATCAGCAGTGAACTTCCAGGCGTACCTCTTGTAGGAAACACGTCATTCACAGGCGTGATCACGCAGGAAGGTTTTATTAGCGGAGACGATGGATTCGTCGGCATCATGGCTATGGGCGATGATAAGATGAAGGTCGGAGTTGCCGGATCACCTAAAGACGGCGATGCCAGAAGTACCGGCAGAAAGGTAGCTATGGCAGCCCTTAAGAATGCCGGCATGAATACGGCACCTGACTACTTTTACATGTCAGCGCCTCCAGGAGAAGAAGAGTTCTACCTGAAGGGAATAACCGAGGTCATTGGACGTGTTCCGTTCTTTGGCGGCAGCGCGGCAGACAATACGATCTCAGGCGACTGGGTACTTTTCACAGATGAGATGGTAACGCCAGACGGAGTTGCAGTTGCATTCTTCTACACGGAGAAGAAATTTGCAAATGTCTACACTGGCGCTTATGAAGAGACTGAAAAAGTGGGCATAATCACCAAAGTAAGGGACAACAGAACGATCTGTGAAATCGACGGTGTTCCTGCACTGGCAAAATACAGAGAGTGGACAGGGGCAACCAAAGAAGAAGTCGCTGGCGGAGGGCTGTTGGCTTATGCAATCACGGCACCTCTTGGGGTCAAAGATCCTCTTGGAGATCTGATCGCTATCAGACATCCTATGGCAGGCAATGACGATGACACGATCACAGTAGGCAACAACGTAGCAGTAAATACGGCAGCGATCCTTATGAAGGGTTCCGTTGACGGACTCATTGCATCCACAGGCAAAACTTTGGAAGAACTCAATGGCAAACTTGGCGCTGAGCCAGGCGCATACATGCTGGTTCACTGCGGAGGCAGAAGAGCGGGCATTGGCGACAGGATCGGCGAAGTAGCAGAGCAGCTGAAGAAGGCAGCAGGCGATACACCGTTCATTGCTGAGTTCACATTTGGCGAATATGGCTACGAGGATGACAGCAAAAACACCTGCGGAGGACTGATGCTTTCATTCACAGGCTTTGCAAAGTAGCATCTGGCAGTTGGCAATACAATTATTCAGGAGGCAGATAATATGAAAATGATTATAAATGGAAAACTTGCGGACAGCGAGTGCGGACAGACTTTTGACGTAATCAATCCGGCAGACGGAAGCGTCATCGACAGCGTGCCGCGTGCAACCGCCAAGGATATAGAGGCTGCAATCGATGCGGCAGTTGAAGGGCAGAAGGTATGGGCAAAGATCCCAACTTGGCAGAGAGCAGAGATACTCTATAAGTTCGTTGACCTGGTTAAGGTCAACAAAGAGAGTCTGGCGCAGACGCTTTGCGCAGAGAACGGCAAGCCGATCAGCGAGGCGAGAGCTGAGATCGGAAACATTCTGATTGCCTTCCCGGCATTCATCGAGCATGCAAAACACTTCTATGGCAGCTTTATCCCTGCCGGACAGGAGCCTGGAAATGATACCAACCTCCAGCTGCTGACCAGAGAACCAATCGGAGTCGTTGTGTGCATCATTCCATTCAACTTCCCTTGTGATCTCTATGATCAGAAGGTAGCACCGGCGCTGATGATGGGTAATGCCGCCATCGTTCTTCCGTCCTCAGACAATCCGCTGACTTTGATGAAACTCAGCGAGATCATGACAGAGGCAGGAGTTCCTGCAGGCGTTATCCAGTGTCTGACAGCACCAGGAAGCGTAAAATCTGCAGCTGTCACTGACCCGAGAGTTGGGCTGGTTACACTTACAGGAAGCACTGAAGTAGGTATTGACACTGCGAAACTGGCAGCTGCCAACCTTACGCACACAGCTCTGGAGCTTGGCGGAAACGATGCCTTCATCGTCATGGAAGACGGCGACGTAGACCTGGCGGTTGAAGAACTGGTATGGGGCCGCATGTACAACACTGGACAGGTCTGCTGCGCAAGCAAGCGTTTCTTAGTCCACAATTCCATCAAAGACGAGTTTGCGGCAAAGGTAGTCGACAGGATCAAAAAAATCAAAGTCGGCGTTCCGTCAGAGGAGAGCAGTCAGATGGGCTGCCTGATCAGCGAAAAGGCGGCAGTCAAGGTTGAGAAGGAAGTTGAACGCACTGTTGAGCAGGGCGGCAAGATCGTCCTCGGCGGACATAGAAACGGCGCATATTATGAGCCGACTGTTATCGTCGATGTACCAAAGACAGCAGATGTTGCATACGATATGGAGATATTCGGACCAGTAGTGCCTATCATCGGTTTTGATACTGAAGAGGAAGCCATAGAAATCGCCAACCAGTCGAAATTTGGACTTTCAAGCTGCGTATTCTCAAAGGATGCAAAGACGGCAATGAGAGTTGCTTCCAGGATGGAAGCCGGCGGAGCAGTCATCAATGGCGCAAGCTTCTTCAGATCATTTGAACTCCCGTTCGGTGGCTGGAAACAGAGCGGCATTGGAACTGAAGGCGTATTCTCAACATTCAATGAGATGACCAAGGCCAAGAACATTATCTTGAAAAACATTTACTAATATAGTTTGACCACTATCAGAGGCTGACATTCATCGCCAGCCTCGCCAAAAATCAAAGAGGATATTGCATTAGGAAACAAATCCATTATGCGATATCCTCTATTGTTTTCTAATGCAGGTTACAACAGGTTCCAGTTCTATTCTGCATATCCCATGCTTTTGGAGATCTCCATGGCCTGCTGTTTGACGAACTCTGCCACAGCTGGCATTTTTTCGTTGGTCAGCACAGTGGTTGGACCGCTGGCTGAGATAGCGGCAATGATGTCGCCGCGGTAGTCGAAAATAGGGGCGCCGATGCAGCGGTGGCCTGACTCTGATTCTTCATCGTCGGCTGCCCAGCCACGGGTGCGGACGCGAGTCAGATCTTCTATGAGTTCTTCAACAGAGCCGATGGTTTTGTCGGTGAATTTGATGAAGCTGCAGCCAGACATTCGGGCTCTGACTTCTTCAGCAGAATAGTTGGCCAAAAGACATTTGCCAAGGGAACTTGAGTATGCGTGAACATGGAGACCGATCTGAGAGTAGAGCCTGATGTTCGAATAAACATCCATCTTTTCAATGTAGACGACTTCCGTTCCGTCGAGCACGCCAAGGTGAGACGTAAGCCCCAGCTCTGAGACGATGCGGGCAACGTAAGGCCGGGCTTCAGTTTGAAGCTCCAGACTGTTGATGTAGCAGCTGACACATTCAATGAGTTTCAGTCCAATTTTGTAAGTGCCTTTTTCTGTCTTCGAAATGTAGCCGCGGTTTGCCATTGTAGTGATTATGCGGTGAGCGGTGCTCTTATGAAGCCCGATCCTGGCAGCAATTTCAGTTACACCGAGGCCTTCGTTTTCATCAGAGAGAACCTCAATAATATCAAGGGCCCTGTCAATCGACTGCACGTTGTTATCAGTTGCCATATCCTGTATCTCCTTTATATTTATAATATACATAGTATAACTTATTATTTATTTCTATGCAAGATTGTGTTAATATGTGTACATGCATGAATTAGCGATTTGTTATCAGATGATGAAAACCGTCGACAGTGTATGCGCGGCAAATAATGTGAACGAGGTTCGGGAAATAATTCTTGAAATTGGACAGCTTTCTGACGTGATACCTTCATATCTGCTACAGGTCTGGCCGCTGGCGGCGGAAGACTCGCGGTATGAAAAAACTGAGCTGACAATAGAGAAGATCCAGGCTCTCGCCAGGTGCAGACAATGTGGCACGGAATTTCCGCCTGTCGCGCTGGACGGAGTATGTCCAGAATGCGGGCAGGTGGATTTTGACGTTATCAAAGGGAGAGAATTCAGGATAAAGGATATTGTCGCCAGATAATCATCCGGTATGCAATGGAATGCATTGTACTGTTTATTTTATATTTGGAGGAAGAGAATATATGGACTTTAGTCAGGAATACAAACAGAAACTGAGGACTCCGCAGGAGGCGGTCATGGCAGTAAAGGATGGAGACTGGGTCGACTATACGTCGGCGCTGGGATTTCCAAAGCTGCTTGATGCAGCGCTGGCTGAGAGAGTTAATGAACTTCATGATGTAAAGATTAGGGGCAATCTGATCCCGGGACCGTCTATCAAGGTGGCAGAGGCAGATCCAACCCATGAGCATTTCACATACAATACGTGGCACTGTTCCGCCTATGAGAGAAAGCTTTGCGACCAGGGACTGGCATTTTTCATACCAATGGTATTCCACAATAACTCCGCATATTATAAGCATTTCATCAAGCTAAACGTAGCGATGATGAGCGTTACGCCAATGGACAAACATGGATTTTTCAACTTTTCCATTACCACCGGCGTAGCAGGCGAGATAATGAGAGAGGCCGACATTGTCATATTGGAGGTCAATGAAAACCTTCCGAGGATGTATGGCGGTTTTGATGAATCGATACACATCTCCGATGTTGATTTTGTTGTTGAGGGAGAGCATGAACCGTTCAAACCTCTGCCGAAGAACAAACCGACGGATGTTGATAAAGCTATCGCTGCCAACATCATGCCATATATCACTGACGGCGCGACACTTCAGCTTGGCATAGGCAGTATGCCTGACCTGTTGGGGGATCTGATCGGAGATTCAGACCTGAAGGATTTCGGAATGCATACGGAGCTTTGTTCGGATGCCTATCTGAATCTTTACAAGAAAGGCAAGCTGACGAATAAGAAGAAGAACCTATTGCCGGGCAAAGGCGTTACGGGTATAACCATCGGTTCGCCGGAGCTTTACGAGTGGGTCGATCAGAATCCTATGGTCATCGCCTGCCCGCTTTCATATGTTAACGACCCAAGGACGATAGGCGAGATTGACAACATAGTTTCCATCAACAGCTGCATTTCCGTGGATCTTTACGGTCAGGTGAATGCTGAGAGTTCAGGACTCAGACAGATCAGCGGGACTGGCGGACAGCTGGATTTCCTGGAAGGGGCTTCATTTGCACGGGGAGGCAAGTCTTTCATCTGCATGTCGTCGAGCTACAGGGACAAAGCCGGCGAGATACATTCCAACATTTTGCCGAGGTTTTCGGGTGAGATTATAACATCACCAAGAAGCCAGGTCTTCTACATTGCAACGGAATACGGCATTGCAAATATGGAAGGCAGATCTACATGGGAGAGGGCAGAGGAACTGATATCGATCGCTCATCCTGATTTCCGTGACGATCTGATTCAAGATGCAGAAAAGCAGAAGATTTGGCGCCGGTCAAATAAGATAAGGTAAAAAAACGTTGACAATGGCGGATATCCATGGTAAGATATCACGGTAACAAAGAAGAAGTTATCCGCTTCTCACCTTTCAGACGTCGGCTGAAGCCTTCAGTTTGCTGGGTTTATGATAGTTAACAACATGCTTATGCGTGTTTTGAGGCGGATACTTTCGTATCCGTTTTTTATTGCCGCAGGCAACAAGGTTCCCGGTGACCCGCCCGAAGCTTTAGCTTCGTGGAAGGGTGGGGTTCAAATTATTTAAACAGGAGGTGCTGACAATTAGCAAGGATATCAAAATAAACGAAGAAATTCGCGATAAAGAACTGCGTGTTATCAATGACGACGGCGAAATGCTGGGAGTTATGAGCAGAGAAGAAGCGCAGGCGCTGGCTGATGAAAAAAAGCTTGATCTGGCTATGATTTCGCCAAACGCGGATCCGCCGGTATGCAAGATTCTCGATTATGGAAAATATCGTTATGAAATCCAGAAGAGAGAAAAAGAAGCCAAAAAGAAACAGAAAACGGTTCAGATAAAGGAAATCAGATTGAGTACTTTTATTGAGGACCACGATATCCAGGTTAAGGCTAAGGTAGCGTGCAAGTTTCTTGAAGAAGGAGATAAGGTCAAAGTCAGCCTGAGATTCAGGGGCAGAGAGAAGGACTACGTGGCAAGAGGCCGCGAGGTAATGGAGAAGTTTGCTCAGGAATGTGCAGAGGTTGGCAATGTGGACAAGAAACCTACTTTCGAGGGCAGGAGCCTTACCATGTTCATGTCACCAAAATCGGATAAGTAAGTCATATTTTTACATAGGAGGATATAGTTATTATGGCAAAGAATAAAATGAAGTCTCATAGAGGCGCATGCAAAAGACTGCACCTTACAGGATCTGGTAAAGTTAAGAGAAATAAGGCATATAAGAGTCATATTCTTACTAAGAAATCACCTAAGAGAAAAAGAGGACTGCGTAAGGCAACTACTCTCACAAGTGCAGATCTTAAGAGAATGTTAAGATCAATGGCAAAATAATTGAAGGATAGGAGGTAAGAATAAATGGCAAGAGTTAAAAAGGGTGTTACTGCCCACAGAAGACATAAAAAGGTATTAAAGCAGGCTAAGGGTTTCTACGGTTCGAAGAGCAAGATCTTCACAGCAGCTAATCCAGCAGTAATGAGAAGTCTGAGATCCGCTTACATCGGAAGAAAGATGAAGAAGAGACAGTACAGACAGATGTGGATCGCAAGAATCAACGCTGGCGCTAGAATGAACGACATCTCATACAGCAGACTGATGGACGGCCTTAAGAAGAGCGGAATCGAAATCAACAGAAAGATGCTCTCAGAAATGGCTATCAATGATCCTTCAGGATTTGCAAAGCTCTGCGACACAGCTAAGGCTGCCTGCGGAAAATAGATATGAGATTTACTATTGACGGATGGCTGTGCCAGATGTTACAATAGCTTATCAATTAAGTCACGAAGGCTTATTCCACCCACGAAGGGTATGTTAATAAACGTACTTGGAGTGGGTTTTTTTATTGCCTATGACTAAACTTAGGAGGTACACAGATGCATATTCCTGATGGATACATGGCCCCGCAGACGACTATACCGGTCCTTGCCGGGATGATCCCTGTGTGGGGCGTGGCTGCCAGACAATTCAAAAGCAAAGTCGGAGAAAAGAATCTGCCGGTGCTCTCCCTGGGTGCTGCGTTTTCATTCACCATCATGATGATGAATGTTCCGGTGGCAGGAGGAAGTTCTGCCCACGCAGTAGGCGCTGTACTGATAGCGATCCTGCTGGGACCGTGGGCCGCGACAGTTGCGGTATCGGCGGCTTTGTTCATACAGGCGCTGGTATTTGGCGACGGCGGCATTCTTGCGTTCGGCATGAACTGCCTAAACATGGCGGTGATTATGCCTTTTTCCGGCTGGTTCATCTATCGGCTGGTCGTCGGCAAAACTTCGCCCGGTTCAGTTAGAAGTCTCGTTGCTTCAGCGATTGCAGGTTATGTCGGTATAAACCTTGCTGCCTTCATGACTGCCGTGGAGTTTGGCATTCAGCCGCTGCTGTTTACCGCTGCTGACGGAACCGCTCTCTATTGCCCATATCCGCTGTCTGTGTCGATCCCGGCTATGATGCTTGCACACCTTTTGGTTGCCGGACCAATCGAGGCAGTTGTCACGGCGGCTGCAGTAGCATACATCGCAAAGGCCGCGCCTCAGATGTTTCTTGAGAACCAGCAGCTGGCGTCGGTGACATCTGAACTTAAGGGATCTGGATGCGCAGCAGTTTCCGGGAAAGCCGAAACATTCGGACGCCCATCGTTTTTCAGACAGTATAAAGCGGTGATAATTCCGCTTATAATCCTCATCTGCCTCACGCCGCTGGGCCTGATGACGAAAGGCACCGCCTGGGGAGAGTGGGGCGGCGACGAACTGAAGTCAATGGTTGGCTACGTGCCGGCGGGATTCAAGTCAACGGCCGACTGGTGGAAATCACTGATGCCTGACTATTCAATTTCCGCCCTTGGCAGCGGAGGTTCAGGCTCGATCACAGCATATATTATTTCTGCAGTCATCGGCATTGGGCTGATCGCCTTGCTGATACTGCTGTTCTCGGTTTACGCAAAGAAGAAAAAGGATAAACAAAGTGCATAAAAACTCGATGCCTGCCTGCGGAAGCGGTTTCCTTGCAAGGACGCTGACCCGGTTCGCACAGCTCTTTGAAAACGAACTGTACTGCGAACGCTATTCTTCCAATAACAAGCTGCTGCAAAGCCTTGACCCAAGGGTCAAGGTTGTTGTGATTCTTGCATTCATGGTGTTTGCCAACTTTGTTACTTCCCTGGCCATACTTGCGGCAGTGGGGATCGTGGCTTTTTTCTACGCTTGCGCTTCTGGACTGCCGAAAGCAGACTATCTGCGCCGCACGTGGATGTATCTGCCGGTCATCATGTTCATCTTTTCGCTGCCCGGCGGAATGAGTTTTTTTGTGAAGGGCGAGCCTATGATCTGGCTTGTGCCTGCCGGAGCATTAGGCTCAAATGATGGTGTTTACATGACTGCCGCCGGTATGGCAATGGCTGCACGCATCGCCTTGAGGACAGGTGACTCACTTTCTTTTGCCTTTCTTCTGCTGATGACCACCAAATGGTCCGGCATCACCGGCGCACTGAGGCGGATGCACTTGCCGGAGGTATTCGTATCTGTGCTGAACATGGCCTACCGCTACATTTTCCTCATCGCCGAGGTCGGCACATCGATGATGCAGGCACGGCACATCCGTACCGTTGGCAGGATCAAAACCTCTAGCGACAGAAAGTATATGAGCAATATGGCTGGCCAGCTTTTCATACGCATCCATTACATGAGCGAGGAGATCTACGGTGCAATGGTCCTTCGGGGCTACGACGGATCGGTGACCACGGCTGACGTTATGAAGACCGACGCCGCTGACTGGTTATTTCTGCTCCTCAATGCCGTTATTATAATGATACTGACACTAGGGGGATATATATTTTGAGCAATAAGATCTTTCAATTAGAAAACGTCAGCTTTGCTTATCCAATGAGTGAACCGCTGCTGACTAACTGCAGTCTGACGATCGAGGCGGGTCAGCGTGTCTGCATACTCGGAGCCAACGGCTGCGGCAAGTCCACGCTGCTGAAGATATTAGCCGGACTTCTGACGCCGCAGAGCGGCGGGGTTCAAGCTTTCGGCCAACCAGTCAAAGCGGCCGCACTGAAAAAGGAAGCCGCGAAGGCTTATCACCGCCGGGTCGGCTACATTTTCCAGGATCCTGACGTGCAGCTTTTCTGCAGCAGCGTCCGGGAGGAGCTGGCTTTTGGTCCTCTGCAGACTGGAACCGGTGCAGAAGAAGCACTTCAGCGTGTAGATTTGCTGGCAAAGGAGCTCGATATTGAAAAGCTGCTTGACAAACCGCCTTTCCACCTGAGCGGAGGAGAAAAGAAAAAGGTTGCCATCGGCAGCGCTCTGATACTGGAACCGGAAGTTTTGATACTTGACGAGCCGACCAACGACCTTGACCCCAGATCACAGACATGGCTGCTGAAACTGCTTCAGAGCCTGGGAAGAGCGGGGAAAACCCTGATCTTTGCCACACATGATTTGGATCTGGTGCCTCACGTGGCTGACAGGGCGATCCTCTTTGATGAGGAACACAACATTGCCGCAGACATGGCGGTAAAGGATCTGCTGGCGGACGTGGAACTTCTGCGCAGCGTCAACCTGGTGGATGAGCATTATCACACACATCCGTGGGATTTTGAATAGCCGCAGGCATTAATATGCACAGGCAGACGAGGATGCTTGACAAGCAGCACCGCTAGGCATGGTGAAGATGCTTGGCAGGATAGGCGCAAATGCCGATAAGGAAAAAATGAAATTTAGGAGGCAATACATAATGACACTTGAAGAATTCTTCCAGGCACACCCGAAGGCAGCACTTGGCTTCTCGGGCGGCGTGGATTCATCATATCTGCTGTATGCAGCAAAAAAATACGGAGCCGACGTAAAGGGCTATTTCATAAACGGGCAGTTTCAGCCAAACTTTGAGCTGGACGACGCCATGAGACTTGCTCACGACATCGATGTCGGCATTTCGGTAATAGATGCTGATATATTATCAATAGATGAGGTTGCTGCCAATCCTGATAACCGCTGCTATTACTGTAAAAAACAGGTCTTCGGTCTGCTGCAGGAGGCAGCCTCGGCAGACGGATATGAGCTGATAATTGACGGCACCAACGCTTCAGATGACGTTGACGACAGACCAGGTATGAAAGCCATTGGCGAGATCGGCGTTTTATCGCCGCTCAGGCTCTGCGGCCTGACCAAGGACGATGTGAGGCGGATGTCAAAAGAAGCGGGGCTCTTCACATGGAACAAACCGTCCTATGCATGTCTGGCCACCCGGATCCCAACGGGCGAGCGGATCACTGAGGATGCGCTGATCCGCGTCGAAGGGGCAGAAGATGCTTTGTTCGGCATGGGGTTCACTGACTTCCGCGTGCGAAAATACGGTGAGGCTGCACGGCTGCAGCTGCCAGCAGATCAGATGGCAAGAGCCGTTGAACTGCGCGGTGAGATACGTCAAGCCGTCGGCGAATTCTTTGATGTAGTAATGGTTGATCTAAAGGAGAGATAGAAATGGATAAATCGCAGGTAAAAGAAATGCTGGAAAATGTGGCGGCGGGCAGCGTATCCGTTGACGACGCTTTGATGAAGCTGAGAATGGAGCCTTTCGAGGAGATGGGGATAGCTAATCTCGACCACCACCGCGGACTTCGGCAGGGTGCGTCGGAGGTAATCTACGGTGCTGGCAAAACGCCTCAGCAGATCGACATGATATCGCGGCATTTATGGGACGCGGGACAGAAGACGATCCTGATAACGAGAATGAGTGAAGAAGCGGCTTCGGCAATGAGTCCGTCGCTGCCATTCAAATATTTCAAAGAAGGGCGTGTAGGTTTGGTCGGCGAAATGATCCAACCGAAGACTGGCGGCACTATCCTCGTAGCTACCGGCGGTACCAGCGATATTCCTGTTGCTGAGGAAGCGGCACTCACTGCGGAGATCATGGGGAACAAAGTCAACCGTGTCTACGATATCGGCGTGGCAGGCATCCACAGACTGCTGAGCCATACGGAAGACATCATGGAAGCTCATGTTATCATTGCAATCGCAGGCATGGAGGGCGCTTTGGCCAGCGTCATCGGCGGCCTTGCGGACTGTCCGGTTATCGCGGTTCCGACCAGCGTCGGCTATGGTACGGCATTCGGCGGCGTTACGGCGCTGCTTTCGATGCTGAATTCCTGCGCCAGCGGGGTCAGCGTAGTGAACATCGACAATGGTTTTGGAGCTGGATATCTGGCTAGTATGATCAACAATATGGAGGCGGTAAAATAATGAAGATTTTATACATAGAATGCAATATGGGCGCGGCAGGCGATATGCTGATGGGTGCACTGCTGGAACTATTGCCTGATAAAGCAGTATTTCTGTCAAAAATTAACGGACTGGGAATCCCGGGTGTTGTTGTTTCCGCAGAAGACGGAGAGAAGATGGGCGTTCACGGGACGCATATGCATGTTTTGATCGACGGCGAGGAAGAGATGCCGGCAGAGGATGTTGCGGATGATGGTACGATGTTGGCGGAGACTGGTCATGACCATGAATCTAGCCACCATCACGACCACCATCACGACCATGATCATGCAGACTGTCAGGAAGGCCACCACCATGATCACGAATTCGCTCATTCGCATGAACACGAGCACGAGCATGAGCATGAACACCATCACCACCACAGCGGTATGGATGACATCATGCGGCTGATTGAAGGTATGGATGTTTCTGACAAGGTGAAGAATGATGCAATCGAAATATACAGGCTCATTGCAGATGCTGAAGCGAAGGTACACAGCCAGCCTGCTGAAGAGATACACTTTCACGAAGTAGGCAGTCTTGATGCCGTAACGGATGTTGTAGGAAATTGTCTGCTGATGGATATGATTGGAGCGGAAAAGGTCGTAGTGTCGCCGATCCATGTGGGAAGCGGTCAGGTGAAGTGCGCACATGGCATACTGCCGGTACCGGCGCCGGCGACGGCTTTGATACTAAAGGGCGCGCCGATATATGGCGGAGAGATACGCGGAGAACTGTGTACACCTACCGGTGCGGCGGTTTTGATGCACTTTGCTGATGAATTTGGACCTATGCCGGCTATGGCTGTTGAAAAGACTGGCTGCGGCATTGGAACCAAAGATTTCCCGCAGGCAAATATAGTCAGGACTTTCCTGGGAGAATCAGCTGAAGAAACTGGCAGCGCAGGTCAGGCCGCGGCGTGCGGCAGGACGGACAAGGTACTGGAACTGTCGGTAAACCTTGATGACATGACTGGCGAGGAAATGGGTTTCGCCATGGAGCAGCTGCTGTCAGGCGGCGCGCTGGATGTTTACTACACGCCGATAATCATGAAAAAATCAAGACCGGCGTATAAGCTGACTGTAATGTGCAGGATAGAAGACAAAGAGAAAATGGCGGAACTATTGTTCAGGCATACGACGAGCCTTGGCATCAGAATAGCGGAGTTCGACCGCTGTATCCTGGAGAGGCACGGCGAAGAGGTGATGACTGAGCTTGGCAAAGTAAGAGTAAAGGTCAGCGAGGGATATGGCGTTAAGACGGTGAAGGCTGAGTATGACGACGTGGCGGGAATAGCGAAGCGATAGGAGGAACTTCAGAATGGCATGGTCTGAGGAAACTTGAACAGGCTCTTGGAGAAGTAATAAATGGTTAGGCGCCGAAAGACGACGAGGTAGGAAAAGAGCATGTATTTCTGGAAGACGGGACAATGATAGCTGAATTTCGGGCTGGAGATTTTTCAATAGTATATGCGATAAAGGAAGAAAACAGGAAAATGCAAGAGTAAGATCGGAGAGACGGCAAGCCCGTCTCTTTTCTTTCTTGCAGACTGAAACCTTCCAGCGTGTCTGAAATAACCGTTTTGCACAAAACACTGTTTTTCTATGATTTTGAGTCAACTTTTATATGAATCAATGCAGTATAGTCTTATCATTACGCTGTTTTCATCATGTGCATAGTCGGTATACCAGAATTCTGCGTCTTGATCAGCGTAATGACGTTAATATTTTGCTAATTATTATAGTGCCTGCACAACATATCATAGAGATGTTGCAAAGCTATCGATTGGTTTCCATCTAAGGAGTAAAAAGTTGACTCAAAGGTATCAAAAAAAAGCTATTTGTACAAAACGGTTATTGCCGCAGACAGCAAGGTCTACGAAAACCCGTCCGCAACATCTTGATACTGTCAAGCAAAATACCATTCTTGCAAAATCCCATGGTTAATAGTAATATGTATATATCTATAACTGAAGCATACATCACCAAACAAGGAGAATAATATAATGAGAATACTAGTTATCGACGGCCAGGGCGGCCGTTTGGGAAGACAGCTGGTGGAGTCGCTGAGAGCGGCGATGCCGGATGCCCTCATACATGCGGTTGGAACCAACAGTGTTGCGACTGCCACGATGCTGAAGGCAGGCGCGGACGATGGAGCAACGGGGACCAATCCGGTCGTCGTTGCAGCCAGAAAAGCAGATGTTATAACGGGGCCGATAGGCATCGTTATTGCCGATTCGCTGATGGGTGAGGTGACGCCGGAGATGGCCGTTGCAGTAGCGCAGAGCGATGCAGTGAGAGTTTTGATACCGATGAATCTGTGCGATAATCTGGTCGCAGGGCTTACAGCGCAGTCAGTCAATGAACTGATTGCCGACGCAGTTGACAAGATAATAAAATCGGCCAGGAAGTGCGAGAAGCCGGAAATCAGGGCGATATAGCATGGATCTGGATCATCTGCAGAAGTACAGAGAAAACAACAGGATAGAAGCCAAGAAAGCAACCGGCGGGTTGCCTGGCAGCCTGTGGGAAACATATTCCGCCTTTGCAAATACAAGCGGAGGCGTCATTTTGCTCGGAGTCGAGGAGAAGAAGGACAAGACTTTAAACCCGATTTTCCTTCCGGATCCGGAGAAGCTGGTCAGTGAGTTTTGGGCGACGATCGCCAACAGGCAGAAGATAAGTGCCAACATACTAAAGGCGGACGACGTTCAGATCGCAGAGGCCGGCGGCAAGCAGATCATAGTCATCAGCGTGCCAAGGGCAGGGCGGCTGGACAAGCCTGTCTGCATCGGCATGAATCCTTTCACCGATTCATACAGAAGAAATGGCGAAGGAGACTACCACTGCACGCCAGATGAGGTGCGCAGCATGCTGAGGGATCAGGCCGACGAGTCACAGGATATGCGGCCTTTGGAGACAATGGGACTGGAGGCTTTTAGTGTAGCAAGCGTTGCGGACTACAGAGAGGCATACGATGGAGCGGCGGTCAAAGCTGCCGGCGAGCCGATCAAAACAGCCAGCCAGACGGACATGCCGACCAAAGCGGCAAGCATGATCGAAGCTGCCAGCGGCAAAACTGCCGGCGCAGACCTTACGGCTGAAGAGATAGATTTTCTCATCAGCATCGGCGGGGCAGCCAGAACAGAAGACGGAGAGATAAGGCCAACGCGGGCCGGACTTTTGATGCTGGGCGATGAGCGGTATATCATCCGCGAGTTCCCAAATTACGTCCTCGACTACCGCGAAAACAGCGAATCAGACGACAAGAACAGCTGGACCTGCAGATTCACTTCGGCAGACGGCGACTGGAGCGGCAATCTATATGACTTCTACCAAAAGGTAGGAAAGCGGATGACAGATCCCGTGACAGGGGAACCGGATGAAGAAGCCAGAGAGGCGATAATGGCAGCCCTTGCCAACGCTCTGATACATTCAGACTACTACGGCAGACGTGGAATCATTGTGAGACGCTGGACGGGAGAAGTCGTGATCGACAATCCGGGAGGACTGAGAATGATGCCGAATGAAGCCATAGAAGGAGGAGTCTCTGACCCAAGGAACGCCATGCTGATCAGACTCTTCAACGGAATTGGAGTCGGGGCCAGGGCAGGCACCGGAGTACCGCTGATATTCAGTCTGTGGGAAAAGAGAGGCTGGCAGACGCCAAGGCTGCACGAGAGCTACGAGCCGGAGCGGACCCACATCCGCATGGTAATGAAAAAAAGAGACGATAAATATAAAAAAGTGACGATAAAATCTGACAGCCAGAAGGCGGCAATCACAGAATTCCTGTGGGAAAACGATTTCGGCAGAACAGCCGATTTTGCTGAACTTCTGAAGGTTGGGCCGACCAGGGTGAAAAAGCTGGTGCATGAGCTTGAGAGCGAAGGCATTGTGACGGCCAGAGGCGGTAACAGAAACAGGGTTTACATACTGACGAAAAAGGAGCACTAACATGTTGAAAGACAAGACAGTTTTACTGGGAATCAGCGGCGGGATAGCCGCATATAAGACGGCTTACCTGGCCAGCAGACTGGTGAAGGAAGGGGCTGACGTCCATGTTATAATGACGAAAAACGCCTGCAATTTCATCAGCCCGCTGACTTTCGAGACGCTGACTGGCAACAAATGCGTGACAGATACATTTGACAGGGATTTTGAGTTCAAAGTTGAGCATGTGGAGCTTGCCAAGGCGGCTGACGTGTTCATGATCGCACCGGCAACGGCCAACGTCATGGCCAAGCTTGCCTGCGGGATCGCCGACGACATGCTGACGACTACTTTTCTTGCCTGCAGAAAGCCTAAGATAGTGGCACCTGCCATGAATACAAATATGTATGAGAATCCGGTCACACAGGACAATATAGCGCTTCTGAGACATTACGGTATCACGGTCATAGAACCGGCGTCTGGACATCTGGCATGTGGGGACACTGGAGCCGGCAAAATGCCGGAACCGGAGGTTTTGTTCGGCTGGATCGAGAGAGAGATCGCCAGAGAAAAGGATATGGCCGGCATGAAGGTCATGGTGACGGCCGGCGCAACGAGAGAGTCTATGGATCCAGTGCGCTTCATTACCAATCACTCTACGGGCAAGATGGGTTTTGCGCTGGCGAAGGAGTGCATGCTGAGGGGAGCTGACGTGACGCTTATCAAAGCGTCGACTACGGCTGAACCGCCGATGTTTGTGGACATAGTTGACGTAGCAAGCGCGGCGGACATGTTTGACGCAGTCACTGAGCGGGCTGACGATTCCAATGTGATCATCAAAGCCGCCGCCGTGGCGGATTACAGGCCGGCGGAGGTTGCAGACAACAAAGTCAAGAAAAAGGACGGCGACATGTCCATCAAAATGGAGAGGACTCAGGACATCCTGTCGTATCTCGGACAGCACAGGCGTGAGGGGCAGTTCCTCTGCGGTTTTTCTATGGAGACAGAGAACATGCTGGAGAATTCACGGGCTAAGCTGATAAAGAAGAATGCTGACATGATAGTGGCCAATAACCTGAAAGATTCAGGTGCAGGTTTCGGTACGGACACCAATCTGGTGACGCTGATCACGAAGGATGGGGACAGACAGCTGGAACTTATGGGCAAGGACGAGGTTGCCAAGGCAATAATCGACAGGATCATGGAAAGTTTCCATTGACAAAAGGTTATTCAAGAGTATAATTGAATTTGCAAATGATTTGCAAATTCAAACGAGTTGCATTTTTCTGTGCGGCTCGTTTTTTTTCGGGAGAATATATGATAGAAGCTTTGCTTGAAGCGCTGACCGACAGTCTAAAACTGATACCTTTCCTCTTCCTGACATACCTTGCAATGGGCATTCTGGAGAGGGCGGCAAGCGACAAGTCCAAGAGAATAATTAAAGAGGCGGGAGTCATCGGCCCTATCTGGGGAGCGCTTCTTGGTGCTTTCCCACAATGCGGTTTCTCAGCGGCGGCCTCCAATTTCTATGTTGGCAGGATCATCACACTGGGAACTCTGATCGCCATATATATGTCAACGTCAGATGAGATGCTGCCTATTTTTCTTTCAGAAAAAGTGGCAGGCGCAACGATACTGAAGATTATTGCAGCCAAGATCGTAATCGGAATAATCTCCGGATTCCTGGTGGAAATATTCTTTGGCTGGCTGGCAAAAAAGCACAAGAAGCCGAAAGACTTTGATGAAAAGAGCCATGCGGAGCACTGCAACTGCGGAGCAGGAGTTTTGATGAATGCCATTGGGCATACTCTGCAGGTGTTCTTCTTCATACTCATCATATCAGCAGTCATCAGCGTGCTGATCTACTGCGTTGGAGAGGGTGCGATATACTCGTTCTTCTCAGATATACCGGTTCTTGGCAACTTTGTTGCCGCACTGGTCGGACTGATCCCTAACTGTGCTGCATCGGTGGTCATCACTCAGCTTTATCTGGATGGAATAATCGGACCAGGCCCAATGATCAGCGGACTGCTCTGCAGTGCCGGCGTTGGACTGCTGGTTCTGTTCAAAGAGAATAAACACGTAAAAGAAAACGTGACGATAGTTGCGATCCTATACGTTGTCAGCGTCGCCTGGGGAGTTCTGATCGAGCTCGCCGGAGTGACTTTCTAGGAGGCATATAACCATGGAAAAAACATATCATACAAACAGCCGGGCAAAGATACTGGAGTATCTGCAGGATAACAAGGACCGGGCAGTCACGGCGGCTGCCATAGACGAACATCTGAAGGCTGAAGGCAGCATCACTAATGTGACGACTATCTACCGCAATCTGGATAAGCTGGAGAAGGAAGGTCACGTCATCAAATATGCATCAAAGACAGGAACGTCGTTTCAGTATGTGGAAAGCGAGCACCGCTGCGATGAACACCTGCACCTGAAGTGCGTGAACTGCGGGAAGGTGATCCATCTAGACTGTGAATTCATGGATGAGATATCGGAACACGTGAGGAAAGACCACGGATTCGAGATACAGTGCCGCAATTCGGTGATATACGGAATATGTGAGGACTGCCGCAAGGCGGGGATAAGGAGACATGTGTAGGCATGTCTTTTTTGTCTGGAAATAATGACAGGGAAACTGTACGGCGGATACAAAATTGAAAAAAGTGTTTGATTTTTCCATATATGTGGCATATAATACTATGAGTTTCGCTTTTATGCTGGTACTAAGCGAATGCTGATAAGTAATTTAAGCGATTGGAGAACAATTAATGAACAGTATTAAACATAAGTTAGGTAGACAAGCATTTTCAACGGCTTTTGATGTTGCGTACAGCAAGGTAGGCAAGGACAGAGATAAAGCCCTTATGGACATCTGGAATATGTCAGTTCCGTATGTTAAGAAAACAGACGTAAAGATAGACTTCGACAGAGGAGAGGCACTGGTTGCTGATCCTAACAGCGTACTGATGAAATATGCAGGCAGAGTGATAGACGAACTTGATAAAAACGTGCTCAAGCAGGGTTTTATGAATTTCCTTTATGAAGCGATGCTTTGCGGAACCAAGACCATGGAAGATGCAAGAAAGAAATACGAATGCAATGTGCCATGGCTGATCCTTATGGATCCGACAAGCGCCTGCAACCTTCACTGCACCGGGTGCTGGGCCGCTGAATACGGTCACAAGATGAACCTGACATTTGAAGACATGGACAAGGTCATAACTGAAGGCAAGAAACTTGGAATATACTTCTACATGTATACTGGCGGCGAGCCGCTGGTAAGAAAAGATGATCTGATCAGACTCTGCGAGAAGCATTCAGACTGCGCTTTCGCGTCGTTCACCAACGGGACCCTGGTTGACCAGAAGTTCTGCGACGATCTGAAGAGAGTCGGAAACCTTTACCTGGCAATAAGCCTGGAAGGTGAAGAGAGCGTCAACGATATGAGAAGGGGAGAGGGCGTATACCAGAAAGTCATGGACGCCATGGATCTCCTGAAGAAGAACGGATGTCTCTTTGGAACATCCATCTGCTACACGAAGAACAACATCGAGACAGTAACCTCAGACGAATTCATCAACATGGAAATCGAAAAAGGCGTCAAGTTCTCAATGTATTTCCACTATATGCCGGTGGGCAATGATGCGTCGCCGGAACTGCTGCCGACAATGGAGCAGAGAGAGTACATATACCACCGCATCAAAGAAATCAGAAGCCTGAACGACGGAAACGGACTGTTCTGCTTCGACTTCCAGAACGACGGCGAGTATGTAGGCGGATGCATAGCAGGCGGAAGGAACTACTTCCACATCAACGCCAACGGCGATGCAGAACCATGCGTTTTCATCCACTACTCAAATATGAACATCAAAGAGCACTCGCTGCTTGAGGTGCTGCATTCACCTTTGTTCATGGCATACCATAAAAATCAGCCGTTCAACGACAATCTTCTGAGACCGTGCCCGATGCTGGAGAACCCGGACATCCTGCCGAAGATGGTCAAGGAGACAGGTGCCAAGTCAACTGACCTGCAGTCGCCGGAAGATGTGGACAGCCTCTGTGCCAAGTGCCACGAATATGCAGACTGCTGGGCACCTTATGCTGACAAGCTGGAGCGCAAAAAGAGCAAAGTAAAAGAACTGAAAACTAAGCCGGTCGTAGATCCTGAGATCCACGAACTGGAAAAAGACGCCTGATGTAAGAGAAAGCAGGGAATATCAAAGCGTATCGCACAGAATAATTGTTGCGGTGCGCTTTTTTGTATAATTGAGATGGTTGAAATATATTCATCCAGATGATATACTTACTTTAACTGGTTAAAATGCAACAAGGAGGTTGAAAAATGATATATACAAGCGAAGTTGAAAACATGTGTATTGTTAACAAGGGCGCTGATCACGGTCCTGCTCCTATTCCTGAAGAGGGCAAATGGGTACAGGCAAAGGAGATCAAGGACATTTCCGGTCTTACACACGGAATTGGCTGGTGCGCACCTCAGCAGGGCGCATGCAAACTGACACTCAACGTTAAGGATGGAATCATCCAGGAAGCTCTGGTAGAAACTATCGGATGCTCAGGCATGACTCATTCAGCAGCAATGGCAGGCGAGATCCTTATCGGCAAGACGATCCTGGAGGCACTGAATACTGACTTGGTATGCGATGCAATCAACACAGCAATGAGGGAACTGTTCCTGCAGATCGTTTACGGAAGAACTCAGTCAGCTTTTTCAGAGGGCGGCCTTTCAGTAGGCGCCGGCATGGAAGATCTGGGCAAGGGCCACATGAGCCAGGTTGGAACGATCTATTCCACAAGTGCCAAGGGACCTAGATATCTGAACCTGACAGAGGGTTATATCCTTGAAGAGGGACTTGACGCTGAGAACAACATTATAGGATACAAGTATGTTAATATGGGTAAGATGATGGACTTTATCAAAGCCGGAACAGACCCTGCAGAAGCAATTGAAAAAGCAAGCGGAAAATATGGCAGATTCGACGAGGCTGTCAAGAAGATCGATCCGCGCAAGGAATAGGGGGTGCTGAGATGGAATTATTTGAAAACTACGAGAGAAGAATCGACAAGATCCAGAGCGTAATGGATCAGTATGGCATCAAGGACCTTCAGGAAGCACGCAAGATGTGCCAGGACAAGGGTTTTGATCCTTATGAAATAGCTAAAGGAATTCAGGGCATCTGCTTTGAAGATACCGGCTGGGCATATGTGCTTGGTGCAGCAATAGCAATGAAGAAAGGCGCGGTAAGCGCAGCAGAGGCAGCAAAGGCAATAGGCGAGGGCCTGCAGGCTTTCTGCATCCCAGGTTCAGTTGCTGACGACAGAAAAGTCGGTCTTGGCCACGGCAACCTGGCATCCATGCTTCTGAGTGAAGACACGGAATGTTTTGCATTCCTGGCTGGCCACGAATCATTTGCAGCAGCTGAAGGAGCAATCGGTATTGCTAACTCAGCTAACAAGGTAAGACAGAAACCGCTTCGCGTCATCCTCAACGGACTTGGCAAAGACGCCGCTATGATCATTTCCAGAATCAACGGCTTCACCTATGTCCAGACTGATTTCGACTACTTTACAGGCGAACTTAAGGTAGTAAGAGAGATCAAGTATTCAGATGGTGACAGAGCTAAGGTAAAGTGCTACGGTGCCAACGACGTTCGTGAAGGCGTTGCCATCATGCACAAGGAAAATGTTGATGTTTCCATAACAGGTAACTCAACAAACCCTACAAGATTCCAGCATCCAGTAGCAGGAACCTACAAGAAGGAAAGAATCGAACAGGGCAAGAAGTACTTCTCAGTTGCTTCCGGCGGAGGCACAGGAAGAACTCTGCATCCAGACAATATGGCTGCAGGTCCTGCATCCTACGGCATGACTGATACAATGGGAAGAATGCACTCCGACGCACAGTTCGCAGGCAGCTCTTCAGTACCAGCTCACGTTGAGATGATGGGCTTCATCGGCGCAGGAAACAACCCTATGGTCGGCATGACCGTAGCCGTTGCAGTAGCCGTACAGGAAGCATGCAAATAGCAGACTTTGGCAGAGCATCTGCTGAATAATTAAGTACAGGGTGAGTCGAGCAGTCTGTACGCATACACTTAAAACGCAGGGCGTTTCATTTCCAAAGAAATGAAGCGCCTTTTTTGTATAAAGTTAAAATCAGCGGCACTAAAAAATAAAAGCCTATTGTCAACCAAAAAATATTTTAGGTTGACGTTATATATTCTCTATGCTATTATTAAAACCAGGTAAATTGAAAATAGGAGAATTAAATGAAAAATATATCAACTAAAGATATCACTTTGATCGGCTTTTTTGCGGCACTTGTAGCTGTTGGAGCATTTATTAAAATACCTGTTCCGGTTGTGCCGTTTACGCTGCAATTCCTTTTCACAACGCTTGCCGGCCTGCTTCTCAGCGGCAAAAACGGATCAATCAGCGTTGGTGTATACCTCCTTTTGGGGCTTTTGGGGCTGCCTGTTTTCGCCTCTGGCGGCGGGCTTTCCTATGTGCTGAATCCCACGTTCGGTTATCTGATCGGCTTTTACGCTGGCGCATACCTGACAGGAAAAATTGCAAATGCCAGCCCGCAGCCGTCCTTTCAGAGGCTGCTCACCGCGTGCTTTTCGGGACTTCTGGTCGTGTATCTGTTCGGCATGATCTACTATTACGGCATCAGCAATTTCTATCTTGACAGTCCAATAGGACTGCTGCCGCTGTTTTTGTACGGTTTTATTCTGGCAGTGCCCGGCGATATTGCGCTGTGCGTTCTCGCTTCCGTTCTTGGAAAGCGGCTGATTCCACTAATTCAAAAGAACAGGGTGTGATATTTATGTTTGATATGGAAAAGATAACAGAAAAAACCTTGGGCGGAGGTCAGGTGACCAGAGATGAAGCTATTATGCTTTACCGCCAGCCGCTGGATGAACTGTGCAGCGCGGCGAACAAGATTCGCATTCATTTCTGCGACGACCGGTTTGACATCTGCACGATTATCAACGGCAAGAGCGGGAGCTGCTCTGAGGACTGCAAATTTTGCGCGCAGTCTGCCTGGAACCTCACATGCGCTGCCCGCTACCCGCTGCTTTCCGCCGACGAAATCACGGCTCAAGCTAAAATCAATCAGGAGCAGGGGGTTCTCCGCTACTCAATCGTAACCTCCGGGAAGTGTCTTTCCGATGCAGAGGTGGACGAAATGTGCGCTGCCGTCCGCCGGATCAGAAGTGAGGTGGGAATCTCGGTTTGCGTTTCCTTCGGACTCCTGAACGAAGCGCAGTACCGCAAACTGAAAATGGCTGGTGTGACACGAGTGCACAACAACCTTGAAACCTCACGCCGTTTTTTTCCGCAGGTTTGCACAACCCACACCTATGAGGATAAGATCGGAGCAATCAGGGCCGCACAGGCCGCGGGGCTGACAGTATGCAGCGGCGGCATCATGGGCCTGGGGGAGACGGCCGAGGATAGAATCGATATGGCACTCACATTGCGGGAGCTAGGGATTAAAAGCATACCAGTGAATATGCTCAATCCCATTCCTGGAACACCTTTTGAAAACAATTCCAGACTGACGCACGAGGATATGCGGCGCATTGTAGCTGTTTATCGCTTTCTGCTGCCTGATGCATCGATTCGTCTTGCGGGTGGAAGAGGGCTGTTGGAGGACAAAGGAGAGAGCTGCTTCATTTCAGGAGCAAACGCAGCAATCTCCGGCGATATGCTGACTACCTCAGGGATTACGGTCAAGACAGATATGGCACTAATGAAAAAATTAGGATACAAGGCGGGTCTTTGCAATGAGTAAAAAACTATTTATTACCGGAACGGGTACGGATGTGGGCAAGACCTATATCACGGGGCTGATTTTGAAAAAACTGTGGGAAAGCGGTAAAAATGCGGCTTATTATAAGGCTGCCATGAGCGGAAATGTGCGGGATCCGGACGGACGGCTGATTCCCGGCGATGCGCTGCAGGTCAAGACAATGTCGGGCATTGAGCAGCCATTGGACTCAATGTGCCCATATGTCTATGAGGCAGCGGTATCGCCACATCTTGCTTCCCGAATGGAGGGAAACCCTGTACAGCTGTCACTTGTCCGTGATACCTTTCAACAGGTTTGCGGAGAGTACGATTATGTTACCATGGAGGGCAGCGGCGGTATCCTGTGTCCTCTCCTCTTCGACGAGGAAAAGCTTGTGCTGGACGACCTTGTAAAAGAACTGAATCTTGCGAGCCTGATCGTGGCAGATGCAGGATTGGGCACGATCAACAGCGTGGTGCTGACAGCGAAGTATATGCAGGCAAAGGGGCTGGCGGTGAAGGGCATTGTTTTAAATAATTTCCATCCAGGAGATATAATGGAGGAAGACAACCGCTTCATGTGTGAAGCGATGACCGGACTGAAAGTGCTGGCATGCGTCTGCAGCGGCGACACGGAACTGGCAATGGATGCGGACGCCATCGCTCAGCTCTATGAATGATAGGAGGAAATAGAAAATGATATGGTATCCATACCAGCAGATGAAAACGATGAAACCGCCCTACAAGGTGGTCGACGCCGAGGGAGTTTATCTCTACACGGAGGAACGGAAGCTTATTGATTCCGTCTCATCATGGTGGAGCGTCATCCACGGCTATAAACATCCAGTTCTGACGGCGGCAATACAGGAACAGGCTGGCCTGTTCTCGCATGTGATGCTGGGCGGGCTGACCCATGCGCCGGTGGAAATGCTGAGCGAAAAGCTGGCGGCATTTTTGCCGGGCGACCTGGATTATTGCTTCTTTTCTGACTCCGGCAGCGTGGCTGTTGAGGTGGCGCTGAAGATGGCACTGCAATATTACAGGAACTGTGATGAAACGCAGCGCACCATGGTGCTGGCGCTGGAGCACGCCTATCACGGAGACACCTTCAAAACAATGGAAGTTGGCGATGATGAGGATTACCATTTTGTCCTCAATGCCTATGGCAAAAGCCCATATGTGATTCATATACCGACAGAAATCGACAGGCTGGAAGAGGCGTTTGCACAATATCATGACAGACTCAACTGCATGCTTGTGGAGCCGCTTCTGCAGGGAGCGGGCGGCATGCGCATGTACGATGTGCCATTCCTGAAGCGGGCAAGGGAACTCTGCGATCAGTATGGGGTTCTGCTGATTTTTGATGAGGTTGCCACCGGCTTTGGGCGCACCGGAAACCGGTTTGCAGCCGACCTGATCCAGCCGGATATTTTGGTGCTGGGCAAGGCATTGACCGGAGGATATATTGGCCACGCCGTGACAGTCGCCAACCGCCGCGTCTACAATGGGTTTTATGACAGTGACCCTGCCAACGCACTGATGCACGGTCCTACTTTTATGGGCAATGCACTGGCGTGCAGCGTGGCATTGAAATCCATAGAACTCTTTGAATCCGAAGACTATATGTCTAAAATCAGCAGGATCGAAGCGGTTACGAAGAAAGAAATGCATGGATTTTCTGACCCGCGCATCAAGGAAATCCGCATTATGGGCGGCTGCGTCTGCATTGAGGTATACGACCATGCTGTCTTAGATGGCTATCAGGAATTTGCATATAAAAACGGTGTGTTCAGCCGTCCGTTTTTGAACTATCTTTATGCGATGGTTCCATACATAATAGATGAGTCAGAGCTTGTTCAAGTTTTGTCAGTCATGAAAAAGTGGTTTCTTATCCGGTGACATAATTTGTCACGAGAAAAAACACCAGGAATCGTAATGTTACGTTTCCTGGCGTTTTGCTTTCGGAATAAATTACTGCGTGTTTCTGTCATTAATATTATTTATCTGTATTTGTAGAATCCTTCGCCCGCTTCAACTCCATTGTGCCCCTTGTCCAGATAGTCATTCTTCAGCATAGCTGCAAGTTTAGCATGTTCTGAATTCGGATCGTCTGCAGTATCCGCGTAATTCTTGAGGATGTTGTACGCAGTCTGGATACCGACAACGTCAAGAATCTGGAAAGGTCCGACAGGGGCGCCGGTTGCAAGTCTCCAGGTCATGTCGATAGTCTCGATATCAGCAACGCCGTTCATCAGCAGTGTCTGTGATGCTTCCAGGAATGGTACGAGGATTGAGTTCAAAATATAGCCTGGCTGCTCTTTTCTAAGTTTCAGAGGGATCATGCCGATGGATTCAGCAAATTCTACGACTTCGTCATATACTCTTTCCGAGGTGTCTTCGTGAGCCATGATTTCAGCAGTGTTGTTCTTCCAGATCTCATTGGCAAAGTGAAGTGCAAGGAAACGGTCAGGTCTGCCAGTGTACTGTGCAAACATGCTTGGCAGAAGGGTAGATGAGTTGGTTGCAAAAATCGTCTGTTCTGGCGCCAGCTTGCCCATCTTGGTGTAAAAGTCAGCTTTGATCTTGATCTGCTCTGGAATGGCTTCGATCACAAGATCGGCATCCTGAACAGCTTCGGCAAGGTCTGAAGTGAAAGTGATCCTGCTTGGTACTCTTGTCACGAATCTGATTTCGCTGTTGATCTTGTCATAGAAGAGCTCGTCCAGTCCGGAAATGAGGTTCTTGTTATAGCTGATTTCCGATGCTGACTTGCCGTAAGTGGATTCTGCGTGGTGGATCTCTTCAGTGTAGATAGCTGCAAGAGTGTTGATACGCTTCTTGCATTCAGAGACTGCCGCCTCGTTGACATCATAGATGGTTACATCAAAACCTTTATACGATGTCTGGAACGCGATCTGGCTGCCGAGAACTCCGCCTCCGGCAATAGTGATTTTCCTGAATTTCATGTGATAACTCCTTTCGTTGGCAACGAATGCTGAGTCCGGCATCTGAATCAGCAGATAGATATAGATATGGAATGACGTCATAGCCGGCATTATTCTATTTCCTGCATTGCCATGGAGTTTTCAGCCTTAATAAAAACAGAGTGGAATTACAGCGTTAGAGGCGCGATGCCGCGCAGCCGGACCTTGCAGACAAAGTCTGAAGGCTCTTTCCAAATAAATTTTATGCAAAGTATATCACCGTTTTTTTTCGGTGTCAACGATTTCGGGCATTAATTTAAATTTTCACACATTTTTTTCAAATTGCCTATTTTTTAACGAAAAAGTGTTAAGAAATTAACGCAATATGTTGAAATTTCAACGTAATCTTGCATGGAAGAAAAAGGAATAAATATTAATTTTTAGATGCCACAATAACGGAAAACGAGGGACTTAAAGACTAAAGTATGGTAAATTAGCCATAAAATAACCTGATAAATATACAATTTAAAGAATAAATATTAACATACCGAAAGACTTGCCATTGCATCTGCTGACATTTTAGTATACAATTGAGCAGTAATTTGACAAGAAATGATGAACAGAGGTATTGCATTAATGAAAAACAGACAGAAAACAGGATATTTGATGGTGCTTACTGCAGGAATCCTTTGGGGAACTATCGGTTTCTTCGTGACCATACTGAAAAATATGGGAGCAGAACCGGGGACAGTATCATTCATGAGGATCGCATCTGCTGCCGTCATTCTGATTCCGGCTCTGCTTGCGGTCGGCGGCGTCGGCATGTTCAAGATAGACAGAAAAGGACTGCTTTGGTGTCTGATGCTGGGAATCTTCTGCCAGGCCTTGTTCAACTATTCCTATACTGAATCGATAAACCATGTTGGCGTGGCTGCAGGCGCAGTTCTGCTCTACACTTCGCCGGTTTTCGTCTGCATCATGTCGCGTATGTTCTTTAAGGAACACATCAATAGAATCAAGCTGATCGCACTGGCTGTAAACATCGTCGGATGTGTTTTGACGGTGACGGGCGGCGACTTCACATCGGTGCATTTCTCTGTAACAGGAGTTTTGTTCGGTGTGGCAGCTGGCTTCCTCTATGGCCTGATGACGATAATCAGTACCGCTGCAATGAAAGACTACAATCCGCTGACGGTGATATTTTACAGTTTTCTGTTTGGCGCCATAGTGCTGGCCATTATCACCCGGCCGTTTGACAACATCGGCAGCGTTGCCAGTCTGAAGTTCTTTGCGGCAGCAATCGGTTACGGACTGATTCCAACCGTCGGCTCCTATTTC
>Ga0183101_1000767_pt3 | contig 29799 bp, 21 predicted proteins | sample Biomet3_FD_127790 | JGI IMG/M metagenome (GOLD analysis project Ga0183101, IMG submission 127790) | Microbial communities from bioreactor (seeded with sewage sludge) at LBNL, California, USA - Biofuel metagenome 3 | ecosystem: Engineered > Bioreactor > Anaerobic > Unclassified ...
CATATGTACTGATATGCACTTACCCCCAGTTTCTTTGCTGTCTGAACAATCGTCATAAATGTGTCATTTGCCTTAGTTCCTTCCTCTGTTATGGTTTGAAGGCTCACATCTCTTTTTCTGACTTTTGCCCTTGCTGCTAATTCCGCTGCATTGTTATGCAGCGGAACCTCTGGCAAAACCAGTACCTTTAACAGCTGTTCCTTGTTCTCTTTCGTCTTAGCGATTCTTTCATCCAGCTGTTCATATCCTGTTTTGGTAGAAAACAACTGATCAAACTTAATGGATAATTGCTCCGCTACCTCTGAATATGGTTTTATTCTAAACTTACAAAGCTCACCATAAAAGTTCCAGTAACTGTCCAGAAAAGCTTCCAGCTTTTCTCTATGATAGGGAACTATTGGCCTTAATTTCTTGTAGTTTCTACCATCATGAATCCAGCAAAGAGCATGATGATATGTAATTTGCCGGAATTGACGTGCATCATCACTCAAAAGTGTGGTAACCACAGGTATGTTTGTCATCTGATGATATGCCGCAATTGCACCGGCTTCAAGGACTTTCTTCTTAGTAGTTTTTCTACCATGCAAAAAAATACAATCAAGTTTTCGACGCATTTCCTCGTCACTGAATATTTTGTTTTTTAAAGAAGAGAGCTTTTCCAGCCATCTTTGGGAAACATTAAACGTTTTTATCAGATCAAATGCTTCAGCATTAAAGCAGTACGTTTTTTCTTTGCCACATAAAAGCACATCTAAAATGGTTTCCCGGTTCTTATTTGGAACTGTAAAATAAGCAGCATAATAAGGATTACAAAGAATCTCAGTATAATAATTGACACCATTGACTCTTGCACCTGTATCATCAATCTGCTGATAAGGCGTAGCCTTAAGACCTTCCAGAAAAATCTCGGCTTTCTCCTGATGAAAGAAATCAAAATCTTTTGTCAAGATTCGAGAAATAGTGGCTTTAGATATATGAACACCAATATTTTCTAGAAATTCATGTATTTTGGGCTCTGAAACATTAGCAACATGGTTAAGAGTGATTATAAGAGATTTGATCCCAGGACCAAATTCACCCTTTATACTTTCTGGAAGTTTACCGGAATATGTTTTGTGTTCAGAAGGAGAATAAAAAATCTCAATCATGTAGTTGGTGTTTATAGGCTTTATTGATACATCTTGAATTATTACGTCTCTATAACCTTTAAGATACGCATCACTGGGTAAAATGGATCTATCAACGTTACATGTTTCAGTTTGATGAACCTCTATTTTGTCCAGTTTAGATTTAGACTCTTTATCCTATGTAAGTTTTATATTTCTTCTCTCTGTTTCAGAAGAAATGTCTTCATTCTTTTTAGAGCCACGAATTTTAGGTTTGGTTTGTTCACCTTTGAGTAAGTTGATTTCATCTCGAAGCTTCTGGATCTCGGCCTTGAAAAACTCAATTTCTTCATTCTGGGTTTCAATGATAGCAAACAAAATGCGAAAAGCTTTGGCATATATTTCATCTTTAATTTCATCAGGATTGATATCCAATGAAGACAGCAATTGTTTTAAAGCTTCGAGTTCCATTTTTTTACTCCAAAAGATGATAAGGAAAAATGGAACAACTATTATATTTTTTATGCGGTTGAAAATCCATTAAATTTGAAGAGGATACCCTCAAATTAATAAAACCGAGTACAGCGCTTGAAGAGGCTGCTTTAGAATATAAAAAAGAACACTTTGATATCGGAGAATATGAATTACATGGTAGCGCTCTGCTTGATAAAATAGAGCTTTACTCGGATTGGCTCAAAATTTTAGAAGAAAATTCCAATGAAAAAACCGTACATAGTGATTGGGTAGTAGCGAGTACATTTTTTTGTTGTTCGTAACCCTGATCAAAAAATTATAGGTATGATTGATATTCGGCACAGCCTAAACGACTTTTTACGTAATTACGGACACATTGGTTACGGTGTACGTCCCTCCGAACGCAAAAAGGGTTATGCCACACAAATGCTGAAAATGGCACTTGATTACGCGAGACAAATTAGATTATCAAAAGTGATGCTTGCATGTTATAAAGATAATGAAGCTTCACGCAAAATAATTCAAAAGTACAATGGTATCTTTGAAAAAGAGATTTTACATCCTAATGGAAAAATTGTACAGGTATACTGGATAACTTTATGAGTTTTGTGTAGTTGATGGGAACTAATATAAATTTTAAGTATGTATCGAATCCAATCTAAAGGGCAGCCCCAGTCAACTACACAGTACCGTTTTTATTTAATGAACTCTTATGAAAGTCATTTGTTAAAAATGTAGTCATTTTGAGAGAAAATTACTGTATTCTGTGGAGAAGAATTCTTTTTCCTTGATTGTAGAACTGAAAACTCAGATCCAGACCCTTTACGAACAGCTTCGTGCAAAGAACAGCCAAGTCAAAGACCAAAATGAGGATATGCACAAGCAGGCGGTCCACATTTAAACGCTGATCCCGAACAACAACCGGCTAAATCTCAAGCTACTTCCGGAAATTACGGAAAACAAAAAGCCCTGGTGGAAATTTTGGAATAGTTTCTAAGCAATGCTGATATTATTTCAAATAGAACAGTTATAAAAATATATATTTCTGAGTGATATTGATGAAAATACGCAAAAAAAAACCAGAAGAAAATTCAGGAATTATATTTGGAAGCGTACTTTTTTTTGTTGTAATGGCTTTAATTCTTAAGACGAGTACTTTGTTAAATATTTCAAATCAGATGATTGTTTGGGTTACTGTTGGTCTTGCCGCTCTAATGGTAACCACAGGGCATTATATATTCTCAAGAAAAGTAATCGACGAAAAAACGAGAAATGAAGACATAATAGCTATAAAAGGAAATCTGATAGGTTATTTTTTATGGATCATTGTATTAATAATTGCGAACTTATTAAAAATTGGAATTAGTACATTTGTAATGTTAGTAGGAGGTTACGCTACAATACTTTTGGTTTTAGTATACATAAATAAGAGAGTAGTTAAGGAGCAAAAATAGTTTCACAGTGAATATTTTTGCCCAATCCCCCCAAAAGTTGAATTAAGAGTATTCTACTCATTCAAAGAGGAGTTTTAAGAGTATGGGTCCCGCAACGCCTTGTTGACTCTGAAGGAGTTGCCAAATTCCTTAATGGAATTTATCTGAAAACTTCCCTCCACGCCCGCATGCTCACAAAGTGAGCAGATATCGGGCGGTTATTGGCAGAAAAAGAAGAAAAGAAGAATTGATAGCTGCCAAAAAAAGCGTTTTATTATTAGAAATGAGAGATTGTGAAAGATAGATTAATTTGCCAAAAAGAAATGCAATTAGTTGATTATACAGGTTTATATACATGTGTATATACAGTTTTATGTTAAAAGCCCAATAGTTTCTGATTTTTAGACAAAAACGTTCTCAAAGTTGAGAGTAAAACAGCTAAAACGCAGGGTTTCATCCGAAACCTCCGTGTTTCTCAACCTCATGGAAAATCCGATTATAACAGATTGCCTCAAAATAACATTTGATTTTATAAATGGGTTGAAAAATTAGATATTAAGGCAAATATGTACCTGAATTTCAGAATAATTTCCGGCTTATAATTAAAGTCAACAATATCAATTACCTAATTGTAGAAAAGAGTCAAGTTTTGAGACAGCCTGTTTGGGAATTATTTAAAAAGATTGTACTTCTTATGCGCCTGTTCAGCCGTTATTATATTGAAAACAAGAACCTCGCTTCGTTCAAAAGCAATTTCGTATAAAATGCGAAAATCGCCTACACGAAGCCGATAGGCTGTTTTGTGACTTCCTTTTACTTCTTTTTTGTTTTTCCCTGGCAAGGGATCTTTTAGTTCTTGAAGGGATCTTTTATTTGATCCCTACAATCTACAGAAACCTTTTCGAAGATATTAGGGTGGATCATAACTTTAAAGGTCATCGATGCTCACGAACTCGTCACGATGCTCTTTTATGAGCTTATCGCCTTCGTCTATAAGTTTATTGCAGTTGTGTTCATGGATCAATTTTCGTATAACGGTATTGTAGTCATCACCCATTTTCCCAATGGCTTTTAACTCATCACGGGTGTCTTTAGATATCTGTATAGTTGTAGTTTCTGACATAATAGTCACGTAGCCATTATGGTATTTTATAACTATATCACTTTAAAGAAACGATAAAGTAATTCATGTTTTTACTTTCTCAGTTTTAACAACCTGCTTAAAGCGTGCTTTTCTAAACTTGTTCATTCTATGAACTATAGGAATATATGATATTTGACCGATTACCGCACATCAAATGTCAAAAAAGTATAAGAAACACATAAGTATAGTTCTTAATGTCTTTTGATAGCGAAAAAATGCCTTAGTTTTGATTTTTATAAAATCCGCTCATATGAGCCCAGTACCAGCGAAGCTGTCACCAGGTGCAAAGTAGATGGTAACAAAATTTGAATGAACTCTGAGCCCCTTGTTTTCAACCGTAAAAATCAGGATTTTCTGAATATCCTAGTCTAAATTTTTCTTTTCCCATTAAGATTTTAACAGATAGCGTTGACCTGCCTTGCACTTCATAACAGCTTCACTGGTACTAGGCCAACTAGGCCAAGAATCCGTTTTGACTGCAAAATTCCTCAAAAAGACAGTACCACATTCAGTTCTGGATCAACAGGTTATGTCTCTTTTGCGTTTACCTTTAAAAGGTAATATTACCATCAAGAACATTGGCAATGCGGCATGATAACTGATGAAAGGTGCCGTGATCAGGGACAGAGTAAGAGTGGGCTGCAAATGTTTAACTCAAATTTTCTCCAATATATTCTGTCATATGGCGTCTTTAATTATTTCCTTCCAGGTGATGTTGAAGCTTTTGCGCCATAAAACCATGATGATAACCAGCGACAGGACAATATTCAGAATTACCCCGAAAGGGACATAGGTAAGTAGCAGGTGAACAAGGGCACATAACCCGCATACCAGTATTGAAGTCAGCATAATCCCCATCCGGTTCATACCCTGCGTGACTTGAAAATCCCGGTAGAAGGGGAGCTCCTTGCGGTTCAATTTAAAAATTAAGAGCAGGACCATAATCATATTTATAAATATCAGGATGAGATCGGGGATGATTTTTAAGCCGCATAAAAGGACGAATATTAAGGCGAGAAATAGGTAAATGGGGATGATAAATTTGACTATAAAAGCCTTCAAGGAGCCTTTTAAAAGTGGAACGGGGCTTTCTATGGGCAAAATCCGATAAATCCAGGCACCGTTGTAATTTTCGCTGGAGCTGATCATGGTGGCTGTAAAAGCCAGAAAAATAGCGGACCAATAAACAGTCAGATAAAGTTTGCTGTTGGCGAGGTCAACTAAAATGTCAGACCAGGAAACCCCACCCCCTATTATTCCGGACAGCATTAAAAAGGGCATGGCTAGGGCGAAAGCCAGCTGTGGATACAGCTGCAACTTGAGTTTTCTTTCATTGGAGAGCATATTCTGGGTGAATTGATAAAAAGCCTTTTCCGTCCGGCTGAAGCAAAGCAGGTTGGCGGCTGCCCGCTGTGTTTTTTCTCTGACGGCTGCACCTTTGTTAGCGCGTATACAGCTGCTGTTCAATTTTTGCAGTTTGCCTTCAAAATAGGGAATAACCAGGGTCATGTATAAGACCGCAGCGGCGGTCGGGACGATGAGAGCGAGCAGGCTTAAAGCAGTGAAGTACTGGTTGGAGTTGTGCTCGGTAAACAGGCTGAAAGGGGCGGCGAACCAGGTGGTGGGGATGAGGAAATGCCACCAGGCGGGATGGAAGGTGACGGTAAGGCGCGTCAGGTTGAATATCCGCCCGGTGAACTGGTAGCCGACCAGCATAAAAACCGAAAGCAGTATTTGAATATAATTGATCATATCCTTCAGTTTCTCGCCGTCAAAGAAGGATAAAACAGCCATGTACAAAATCGAAGTGAAAAAAACTACCAGGCAGCAGATCAACACCAGTTCGAACATGAAGATTAGAGCGAAGGCCACTCCGTATTTAAACAGCCCGACCAGCAGAGCCAACCCTGAAATGCTCATGGTAATGGTGAAGAGGTAGATTACAATATGCAGTAATTTGGCTGTATTGATGGTTCTGGCGTCAACCGGGCAGGGCAGCAGGATGTTTTTATCCTTCACGTCCAGGAGAACGGTGGAAAAGTCTGAAATCATGGTGGCCATCACCATAAATATAATAATCCCGAAAGTCAGGTTCATTTTATAAAAGAGCGGAAAAGGAACCAGCATCAGCAGGCCGATAAAAAACCCCAGAATTCCGTATGTAATTAGCGATGATTTAAAGAAGTTGCCACTTCGAGTCTTTTTTTGATTGGTCAGAATGGTGGGCACCCGGCGCTCATCCATGGTGAGCTGCACCTGTAGAATCCGGCGCATGGTGGGGTAATCAACCCCTATTTTCTTAAAGAGGAAATCGAATCTGTCCAGCAATTTTAATACGGTGAAATCTTTCATGATACTATGCCTCGCCCAGCACAGCGATGAATTCATCAGCTATTTCTTTATGCCGGTTAAAACCGGTAAGCTGGTTGAAGATTTCTTCCAGGGATCCCTCGCGGCATTTCTGGCTTAATTGATCAAATGAGCCGTCGGCCACTATTTGCCCATTATTTATCAGGATTATGCGGCTGCTTATCTTCTCCACCACGTCCATGATGTGCGAGGAGTAGAAAATGGTTTTACCCTGGGCGGCCAGGTCGGTCATGATTTCCTTGAACACCATTACGCTGTTGGCGTCCAGCCCGCTTAAAGGCTCGTCAAAAAACAGGATGTCCGGATTGTGCAGGAGGCTGGATATTATTAGCAGCTTTTGCTTCATGCCTTTGGAATAGGAGGCGATGTGGGCATGGTACACATCGGCAATATCAAATAAGGCCATGAGCTTACGAGCTTTCCGGTCTACCAGCCTGAAGTCCATGCCATACATTTCCCCGATAAATGTGAGGTATTCATGGGCGGTAAGGGTGTCATAGATCTCGGCTGTTTCGGGAACATAGCCGATTTTACGCTTGTATTCAATCCCGCCGCCGGCTATATCCTCCCCCAGGACTTTAACCTGCCCCTTAAAACCATCTACGAGGCCCAATATTATTTTAACCGTGGTGCTCTTGCCGGCGCCGTTGGGTCCAATGTAGCCGATGATTTCCCCCTGAAAGATATCCAGGTTGATGCCGCGCAATACTTGATTGGCACCATAGCTCATGGCTAGATCGCGAATGGAGACTACTGCTTCTCCTTTAGTATTCATAGTGTCCCCTGCTGTAATTACCATGAAAAGTATATTAAGGTTCATCGTCCTATTTATAATTAGAGTGTTTTCGCAAAAATCGCCAAAGTGGTAGATTAAAGAGTGAAAAATATATAATTTAAAATATTTGATGTACTAATAATTTTAGGAATTTTGTTTTTCAAAAATACTTATCTCTCATTCTTTCGTTTTTCTTACAGGCCCAGTACCAGCGAAGCTATCACCAGGTGCAAAGTAGATGGTAATAAAATTTGAATGAGCTCTGAACCCCTTGTTTTCAACCGCAAAAAGATCAGGATTTTCTGAATATCCTAGTCTAAATTTTTCTTTTTCCATTAAGATTTTAACAGATAGAGTTGACCTGCCTTGCACTTCATAACAGCTTCACTGGTACTAGGCCTATGAGTGTTAACAGGATAGCAAAAAGATCCAATTTTCATTTCAGATCTTTTGAGTTCGATATTAGGACTTGATTATTTATTTTTCGATTTGTTTCCATTGATATTACTCCCGGTTAATGGTTTTTAAAACTAAGAGTTATCAATCGCATTTTCGTTGATGCACATGTTTTGTAAAACTTGTTCATTCGCTCTTGAAAATCTAGTTTTGCAGGATACTTTGACATACGAACGTTTTGACTCAAAAGGTTCGTATATCAAAACAGTACAAAGTAGTATAACTTTCTTCTTTGGGTACTGTGTTGATGAGGTTTGATATCCCTATATATCATCGAATGCCGAAAATTTATTCAAGACTCTGTAGACTATACGTATCTTTACTATTCGAATAGGGCTAAGTCATAACTGTGGGTAAAATATACAAAAGATATATAACACCTAATGGCGATTTATATATATGAACATTGAGCAGAAAAAAATAATCGAAAAATCGATTTTATTTATTTTCATATTTATTGTCTCAACTATATTTATATACTACATTTTTTTTGCACAATTTGTGCCAACTTCATATTCACATACAGTGGAATATGCGAATGGAACAAATGTAACAACGTATGTTGACTCCGCAACAGACTTATATGAAAAAATTTTTATTGTAGTTTCAGGTATCGTCGGTTGTGCTTTAGGAATTGTAATATCTACTAGAATAATTAAATGACTGATTTTACTAAACTCCCAATTGACTTAAGTTATCTATAACTGTCATAGTCCTTTTTTCAAAAATACTTACATTTTTTAGTTAGTAACGCTTATTTAAATCGATGCCCGCAGAACCTGAGAAAAGTGTCTATGTGCTTCTTTAGTTTTTTATACATTTGATTTGGTTTGTCGAAGGAAACAAGCATATTCTTATAAACTATGTAATGATTGAGAAAACAAACACATAGGCATTTGTGGAAAAATTAGCCAACAAAGGACAATTTTCTTTATAATAAACAAACGGTAATATGTAAATTCCACTCTTTTTATTACGTTTTTCAAAAAAGTTATTTCAATTCTGCATACTAGAGGTGGCTTGTAGTTTCTCTAAGATTTTTATTTCACAGTACTTTCTACCACTTTAAAGATCATGAGCTTATCTGGAAAGTCCTGTTGCTCTGATGTAATCAATTTTATGTTATGGGATATAGCAAGCTAGCGATCCAAAACCTTACTTTCCACAATACGAGGACTGGAGAGTCTATGCATGAGTTTTATGTCGTTTTGCGAGAACGCCGTAGCTTGTGGCATGTTGTGACCCTTGAGTCATTAGATAATTTCACTTTGGGATAAGGTTTGGCTACTTCAAAAAAGCAATTAGATTATTGGTTACCTAGGTATGATCAACGCCAAGAAAGTATATCATTGTTGTCTTTTAATATGAAATACCGTCAACCATCACAGTTAAAATTTTCTCATTTTTTTCAAGCTCATTTTTTATTATAGTTGCATCCTTTTCTGTAATCCAATTCTTACCCTGTATATAATTACTGGATCCATCTCCAAATCTAATTAAACACCAGACGAACTTTTTCATCTGAAGATTATTTTTTTCCAGGATCGTAAGAAAGTTTTTGTCATGGGTAGCTTGTTCTGTTATTGGGTAAATAATAAAATCTCCTTTAGTAAAAGGATCTAATACAGGATCAGTCCAATTTTCGTCTTTCCTCAATCCATCTTTTACTAGATCCGACATATTATTTTTATTCACTTTTATGTAATATTTATAACCCCCATTATCCCAATTGCAATCTATACTATAGTTCAATATCATGTTGTAGTTTTCAAGGATAGCTTTAACTTCTGGCTCAGTAGTTCCATCTTCAAATTGGATAATAAAACCAGCTACTTCTGGTTTTTGAGTTTGTTTATTTGTATCAACAGGTTCTTTTGTAAATAATCCGTAGAGTATTACAACAGCTAGAAAAACAATAATGATAGCAGTTTCTTTATTTATTTTACTCATATCCATCACATTTAAATGAATAACAGAGGTTTTTACCATAAAATCTATGCATAACTTATAAATCAAAATGTACAAAACTTTCTATAAACTATCTCCTTTTCTTTTACACAAAGACAGTGTCGCAAATTTTCTGTAAATTCAAAGTCAAATTTTTGTAGAGTCTATCCCAAAACTCAAAATTTACATCTTTAGATTTCGTATTTTAAGTAACTAATCGAGTTTCTGATCGTGAAAGTAATCCTGATAATTGAGAGCAAAAATAGGTTTTGGGATGAACTCATTATCTTATATTTAATAGGATGATTTCTCCTTTGTAATGCCTCTACTTAAAGGAATTTACTGGCATATAATACACTCCCAAATTCTTATTTATTTGAGTGTATCACATCTCATAATTTTTTTTTGCAACGGAACCCTATTTTTTATTTTATTTTTATTTTATTATATCCCTAGCAGAGATTTTTTGCAACGGAACCTTTCAATTCCTTTTGAAGTCTTAATGGCTGTACTAAAAGATTTGGTTCTGTTGCAAAAATTCATAATTCTACAGAAATTTATAGAAGCTGAGTAAACTTTATTTGGACCAATATACTTATAATAAAATTAAATTTGGTAAAATTGTAGTTATGCGTAGGTCCTTTTATACTGCAAATTGAGAAATTTTAAACAACTTAACGTTGGAAAAAGTAAACTAGCCGTGATATAACCGAATTAAGGCAGTGTAGCGAATTTGCTGTAGATTTGAAGCTCAACTTTTAACAGTATATATAATTGATCTCATGATATTGAATTTTTAACTCTAGGACTGCTAAAAATTTCGTAATTTTGCAGCAAATTTGCTATACTACCAGTGGAAAATAACCGATTATTGGTTGAGATAAAAAATGAAATTCACATTAAACGCAAGAAAAGTATCGGAATTTAATAGAATTTTAAATCCGTTACAAAATTGCCTCAGAATGCTTGTACGCAAGCATGAATTAATTTTTTTGTTCGCATTATTTTTTTTAGTTTATAACCTAAATATGAGATCAATCATTAGTGGGGATACCCTTCCTACATCTCTATTACCGTTTTGTATTTTGGAGCACCATTGTGTGAACTTAGATAGCTTCGGAGCGTATATTGAGACGCTTAATAATCCATATATGTTTAGACAAATTGATGGCCATTATTTATCACAATACCCAATAGTTACTCCTTTAATAATCACACCTTTGTATTTATTTACATATATCTTGCTAAAAACTTATTCTTATCCAATAGATATGTTTGACCCAGGTTTTCAATCTATTGTGCTTATTATGGAAAAATTAAGTGCGTCTTTAATTGCTTCACTTTCTTGTATTTTCGTTTATTTGTCTATAAAAAATTTGACAAATAAAAAAATAGGAATCGTTTCAGCATTAATCTATAGTTTTGGGACCGATACATGGACAATAAGTAGTCAGGCTCTTTGGCAGCACGGCATGGTAGAACTACTCCTTGCCGCTATGATTTATATTACAATTAAAAATGAATTCCTTGAAAACAAATTAAATTATATTTTCTTAGGATTTCTTTCGGGGCTATATATATTAAATAGACCTTCTGATTCGATCCTTGCTTTACCTGTAATATTATATATTTTTCTTAAGATGAATAAAGAAAATATAAAGTGGTATTTTGTCTTAGTAATCCTATCAGGCAGCTTTCTTTTAATTTATAATATTCATTACTTTGGTAGTTTTTTGGGTGGCTATTCCAATTTAAGTAATGGGATGGAGTTAAATAGCGAAGTTCTTTCTCGTTTAGTTGGGCTACTGTTTAGTCCAAGTCGTGGATTATTCATATATACTCCAGTATTTTTGTTTTCAGTTTTTGGCTATTTAACAATAAAGGATCTTCCAAATGAAAAACTTAGATTTTTCCTTTATGCTCTTGGTTTAGCATGCATACTCGAAATGATGGTATACAGTATTTTTTTCTGGTGGTGGGGAGGACATTGTTATGGTCCCCGTTATTTAACTGGAATTTTGCCTGTTCTTGCCTTATACTTAGGGCTGTATATGAACAAAGCATCCAAAGAAACACATAAATATTCGAAGTTTTTAATATTTGGACTTATTGGAGTGTTTATTATATGGTCGCTGTTTGTGCAATTCGTTGGGGCATTTTATTATCCAATGGGTGATTGGGATAGCACTCCAAATATTGATGAAAACCCCCAAAGACTATGGGATTGGAATGATACTCAGATCATGAGAAGTTTTCATGCAGGTCCCTGCGCTTATGATTCACGATGGATTTCGATGTTTCATCATGGTTTTGGAAATATATATGATAAAGTCGCAAAAATATCTAATTACTAAATTTATAATACTAATTATGTGTTTCATTTCTTTTCGTCTTCATCGCAAATAATACACTGTTAAGATAAATTATTGTATAAATGTACCAGGGATTCAATAAAATTACTGACTCTGAAGGAGTTGTCAAATTTCTTTTTAACTAACTCATCTGAAAACTTCCCTCCACGCCCGCATGCTGCGAAGCAGCAGATATCGGGTGGCCGCTGGCAAAAATAAGAAAAAGAGATAGTCATGCATAGAGTGTTTTTCCACAATGATATATAAAGTCATACGGATATGTTGTATTATAAAAAGGAGAACACTACAGGATGAAAGAGTTTACTGTTGTCATCGAAAAGGATGAGAATGGAATTTACATAGCTTCTGTTCCGGAACTCCCAGAGATCACTTTTGCTTCTTTTTTAATTCCTTCAACAAGGTATGGGCTTATCGACCCTTCGGTTAATAAATCGACTTTTACTCCAAGAAACTCCGATAGCTCTCTCTCAATTCTTACCATAGTGAGCAGACCTTTCGTTTCGGAAAACTCTACCAGAACATCGATATCACTTTCTGGTCTTTCTTCTCCTCTTGCATAAGAGCCAAAAATAGCTACCTTGTTGCTCCTTCTTTCTTGAGGAATGAAGATATTTTTTTGAATAACTCTTTATTTTGGGAAGCACTCTCCATATTAGCATAATTTCGTTTTTTACAATTTAAAAATATCCTGATGAAAGAAGAGCCACTTGATTTGTCTTAAAATAATTTTGTTTTTGTCAATTATAAATTTAAAAACTTGTACACTACTCGAGAATGCGAACATTTTATATCATAAAGTTCGTATTTCATTACTGTTACTATTTATATGAGATCTTATTAATCCTTTAAATATTACACAGAATCTTGGTGAAATTGTGACATTAGAGAAATTTTACGTTTTTATTGATACAAACTTGCTCTATGATACCCGATTGGATTACAAACTTTTCAATACAGGGCTAATGAAGGAAATTTTAAAAGTTAGAAATAATTACAATGGAATTTTTGGAGATCATAAACAAATTTTCCTTCACTTTACAGAAATCGTAGTAAAAGAAGTTTTCTCTATAAAAAACGAAGTTTCCAAACAAAAATTACTAGATGTAATAAATACTGTGCAGTATCTTGAAAGGGAGACACTTAAAGCGGAATTAGAAACCGCCCGGAAAAATTTCACACAACAACTAATATCAAATGGCGAATTATTCATATCAGAGAATGAAATAATTAAAGTACCTTGTTGCAGTGACTGTTATTTTAAAAATATAGTTAAAAAATCAGGTCGTGTCCTTGAGTTATTGATCAATTCCGAAAAAGCGAGTACATCTCACGTATTTAATGAATATATTGAGAGATTCTTGCGCTTTCAGTTTTCAATGATTCAAACCCACGACCAAAGAGTCTAAGAGCCAGTAAAGTCACTAGAAACGAACTCACTAAAAAATTTAACTGCTTTGGCACTAATAACACACTGGGTGCTTTTGTCATGAGCGCCTGAGTTTTCGCGTATTTGACGATTGAGTTAAAAGTCTGCTCGTCCACCAAATTAGCAGTATCTTTTACTTCCTTGTTCTACAGAGGAAGGAGGAGAATTATTTCTCATTCTCTCCTCTTATAGTTCATTCTCAGGCTCGCCAGTATTTTACTCTTTCTTTGCTCGTAAGTTCTTCCTGCTAATTTTTTCTCTTTTCTCTTTTTCCTGACCTAGACTTTTCTTTAGTATCTCACTTGTTGGCTTTTTTCTTGTCCACACACTTCGCTTAGCTTTCGGCTGCTCTTCTTCCATTCTTTCTTCTTCCTCCTCTTCGAGAGCTATTCCGAGCTTAGAATTCACGGAGGCCAGAGCTTTTCTAGCCTCGAAATTTTCAGGATCGATCCGGAGGGCTCTTTCAAGAGCTCCGAGAGCTTCTTCATTTTTATCCAAGCTGGAAAGGGCCATGCCTTTGCAGTACCAGGCATCGGAAGAATCAGGTTTGATTGAAATCGCTTTGCTGCAGGCTGCAATAGCTCTTTTGAATTTGCCGAGTTTGAAGTGGACAAGGCCTTTCCCTATCCAGGTCTTTGCATTATCAGGGTTTATCTTGAGAGCAGCATCATAAGCTATCATGGCTTCCACAGGCCTGTCCAGGCTGCAGAGGGCAAAGCCTTTATCCACCAGGACTCTTGCAAGGTTAGGGTTAAGCTTAAGCGCGGCGTCATAGGCTTCTATAGCTTCTTCATATCGGCCCATATCCGCAAGCACAGAACCTTTTGCGTGCCAGGCTCCTGCAAGCTTCGGATTGGCAGAAAGAGCTTTTTCAGAGTCCATAAGGGCTTTTTCGTACTGCTTTAGCCTGCAAAGTACTGAAGTTTTGAGATTCCAGGTTTTGTCGCTGTCAGGTTTTATTTCGAGCAACCTGTCAAAGACCTGTAACGCATCTCCGTCCCTGTTGAGCTGCAGGAGCACAAAACCTTTTTCGTAAAGGTAGTGAGGGTTTTCAGGCTCGATTTCAAGAGCTTTTTTAATCGCCTTTAGGGAGTCACTATACCTTCTGTGCTTTAGAAACACCGCTGCCTTGCCAGCCCAGGCCGCAGCATCCTCCGGGTTTTTTTCAAGGGCCTTTTCGTGTGCTGCAAGGGCTTTATTCAGGCGGTCATAAGCTGTCTCAGTGGCTTTATCGGTTCTACCTGTTCTCTTGCTTGTTTTGCCTGTTCCCTTACTTGTTTCCTTACCTGTTATCTTACCTGTTCCACCTGTTCTGCCACTTTTACCTGTTTTGCCTGACTCATCTGTTTTGCCTGTCTTATTTGTTCTACCCGGTTTTCCTGTTCGTCCGCTTCTAGTTTCTTTAAAATTATTTGCCATAATATCAATTCCATATGATTCGGTTTAGAGTGATTATTCTTTGCAAAGAGAATTCAGTACACGCCCCAACTCCCCGGATAGGTGGTAAATTTTCCGGGAAATCTTGTTTCAAACTCCGTTCTCTTATTTCAATCTGGTCCTGTTATATTTTAAGTTCAGGGTGCTGGATTGCTCTACAGAAAGGAAGAACTTGCCTTTGAGTGTAAATTTATCTTTTCATATCTTTTTCATTTAAATGGCGTTCATTATAATAAGATACTTGTCAACTAGATCATCATTACAAGATAGTTATTACAAGGTAGTCATTATAAAGATAAACGTATGAATTTACTGAGCCTATAAACGCAGAAAAAATGAACTGTGACTTGATAGAACAGACCAGTAAAGCTATTTTGTAGATTTACAAAAACTCTTACTCTACTTTATATGTAAGAACCTCAAATAATCTGTTAAAATGATCCATAATCTTTTTTCCCTCTTATCTCAACCTTTAAAACCTCCTCTTTTCGAACCCGGTGAGCCTCGTTTCTGGGACGACACACACATCTCGAAAAGTATGCTCGAAGCCCACCTTAACCAAGCCCATGACGGGGCGAGCCAAAGAAATGCTGAGATAGAAAAAACAGTTTGTCATCTCATAACCTCAGGATTTCTGAAAAAAGGAGACAGAGTACTTGATCTTGGCTGCAGGCCAGGACTGTACAGCAGCAGGCTGTGTTTTAAAGGCATGAAAGTAACCGGCATCGACCTTTCCAGACGGTCTATAGATTATGCGCAGGCTCAGGCTGAAAGAAATGAGCATGATATTGATTATATCTGTGCAGACTTTTTTAATATCGATTATGAAGAGACTTTTGATGCCGTTCTTCAGGTCTATGGGGAAATCTGTACCTTTTCCGACGAAAAACGTGACCTTCTCCTGAGCCTTGTTCACAGAGCACTTAAAGACAACGGAATTTTTATCTTTGACGTGTCCACAAGAGAGCTACGCATGCAAGAAGGGCTCAAAAAGAGGTGGTATTTCTCTGAAGGTGGATTTTGGAGACCTGGCAGGCACCTTGTGCTGGAAGAAGGATTTGACTATCCGGAAAATGATACCTGGCTAAATCAGTATATAATCGTTGATGAAAATGGAGAAGTAAAGGTCTACAGACTCTGGTTTCATGATTATTCCCTTGAGAAAATAAGTAGGGTTCTTGAGCAGAATGGGTTTAAAGTTGAACAGGTATGGAACAGTCTCTCAGGAGAGTTGTACCAGAAAGGCGGGGATTGGATAGCGATAGTTGCAAGAAAAGTATAAACGAATGTGGAGAAAATATACGATATAGATGTAGATATATAGATGTAGATAAGTTATCAAGTGTCGATAAGTTTCAGCCCACAATTGACGAAATGAGAAGTATAAAGCCCGATTATGATAACAGAATCCCTTAATAGGCATCTTAATTTGAGGAATTGAGTAAACAAATTTTATCCTTTTAACAAATTTTAATATCCCTTTAACATAGCCATAAAAATCACCATTATCATACATGTGAAAGAAAAGGCAAGCACAAAGATTGCCTTTTTCTGTTCTTTTTCTTGTTCTCTGGATAGTTGATCTGGTACTCCTTTTATATACAGCGCAAAAATTAATGGCACTAAGACTGATTCTATCCAGAAGAAATACTTAATGTCTTCATAAGATGTCATCCCAGTCATGATCAATAAGATTTGCGCAATTATAAGCCATATTAGAACAATATAAATTTTGAGACTAGTCATTTTATTTAAAGAAAGAAGTTTGGAATTATTTTTGCTACGTTGAATATTAGTTTTAGAATCTGTCAACCGTACAACACCCTTAGCTATTAAGAAAACAACGTTTAAAAACTTTTTTACTTAAATTCCAAATATTATTTTTAAGTTCACGGTTTCTATTAGACAGTCTCAACCAAATACTTCAATCAACAAACTTCAATCAACGATAGTGATACAGGCTCATGCTGGCCTTTAATAGGAAATATTATTGGCATTTTAAATTCTGAGGCTGTCTTCGTGATATTGATTCCAACGGCATATTCCGAACTTTTGCCAGATTTGAATTGAGGAAGATCCCTTTTTTTACATTGCATTTTTCGTATAACTTGACAGGTGACCTGAACTTAACAAGCAGGAAATACAGATACCCCTTAAATAGTTTCACTCCTTACATATTTCCAGAAATTTGCCTACGATTAATAAATCTCCAGTCCTGCAATCTTCTACCAACAGCAGACTATCTAAATTTTATCAAAATTATTTGGAAGCAGTTTCATAAAATAATTTCCTCAGCTTATGTAAAATAAAAATTATCATATGTAATATAAAGTAGCAAAAAAGAAATCAAAAATGTTAAATATTAGTTTGTAATATAGTAAAGTGTCTCTACCAAACAGACACGAGTAGCATAACCAAGTGTCTCTCCGAATAGACACGATCTAAATCGCCTCCTAGATTGTTGAAAGCACCAGAATTTCTTTTTGCCCCCTGCCTGTGAAGTAAAACAGACAGGGGCAGGGTGCTGAATAACTAATAAGAAATCAAGAGGCAAGGTGTTGAATAAGGAATCAAGAAATCAAGTTTTAGGTGTTTTACCCGTCTGCAAGCCACGGAATATATTCTTTACACACTGCTTCCATTTGATAGAAATATTTAAATTTAAGTATTCTTTTTGATGACGTGTTTTTTATGTTTTTTCGTATATAAATCCTCAATTATCTGATTATGAATATTTATTTAAAACCATGTCACATTACATTTTCCCGTGATTGATTATCTCATATTCTACACTATATAATTGAACTGAAAACCAGAGGTTAAAACCCTCTAAAATCTAATTAAAGCTTTTTTGATTAAACTTCCTTTACTAAATTGCTCTTTTTGGAGTAAAGTTATTAATGATTTATAAAAAGTGGAAAGTATTTTATACTCGGTCATACATTTTTAATAATACTTACACGGTTGAGCGTAAGTCATCCGGAAAAACGTTAAAAATATCTAAAACGTGCACTTTCAAATAAATTTAGGTTTGATTTATTTTGGGCTCCAGGCGTGCGAGTATTATCAAATAATCCCTCCGAGATTCTTATTAAAAAATTGCAGAAATATATTGAAATAAAAACGGTAGTTATAGAAGATGCTCTCGAAAATAAACTAAAACAATGCTGTTTGTTCAATTGGATAACATGTCAGGGGAATCATTATCCATAAACAACTTTGTAAAAATTCTGAACTGTTTTTCTGTCCAGATTAAAGAAGATCAAATGTTGGTTTCTTTGAGATGTACTTCTGAATGATCAATACAGTGAAAGAGCTTATGCGATAAATATTCAGGAGTAAGATGTACATGTCAGAAATATTAGATGACTCTTTTGAGCCAAAGGCAGTGCATGACCATTTTATGAAACTAACAACAAAATATCACCCATCTGGTGAGGAGAACCAGGTTCGTGAGTATGTTATAGAATGTGCTGAAAAGATAGAAGGTGTGGAAGTCATTCATTACGATTCCGGAGCTAAAGATCCCGGAGAAAGAGTGATTGTCCTTCGTAGAAAGGGCTCAGGGGATTATGCCAGTGATCCTTATGTCACTCTACAGGCTCACACGGATATGGTATGTTACCCTGACAGAACCATCAAATTCCCCTTACATGTCTTTGGTTATCTTAATAACGAAAGTGCAAAATGGATAAAAGCAGGAGATGAGAACAGTGTCACTGATCCATCATTAGGTACCACCCTGGGTGCAGATGATGGAATTGGAGTAGCCACTATACTTGCCCTTCTGGAAGATGAGAACCTCAAAGACTACCCAATTGAGTGCTTATTTACTGTTCAAGAAGAAACCGATATGGGTGGAGCTGCAGGTTTTGACAAAAATCTCTTGATCGGTAGAAAGTACATAAATCTCGATGCAGAAGATGCAAATATAATTATTTACGGCAGTGCAGCAGGGCAGGATGTCCAGTTCGAAGGGAATGTTATCTTAGAAGCTGTTACAACTGATTTTGTTACCCTGGAATTGTCGATCTCAGGGCTTCTTGGAGGGCATTCCGGTGTTGATATCAACAAAGGAAGACTTAACGCCATTAAAGTTATTACCGAGGCTCTTATCCGGCTTAACAAACGACTTACAAACCTTGATGGCACAGCAGGCAAATGTATTGCAGGCTATGACCTGCGCCTGATTTCATTAAACTCATTGAAAAAGGACGAAATAGAAAAGAAAAATCCAGTCGTAAACAAAATTCCGACCTGGGTTGTCGCGAGAATAGCTATTCCAAGAAGCGAGAAAGACAATTTTAAAAATGATTTTAAGGCATATATTGCCGCTTTAAAGAGACTGTTTCCTGAGGAGAAGAATTTTGAATGTAGTGTTGAAGAGGTAAGTTCTGAAGATGTGATTTCATTCCAGAATTCTCTTGATAAAGCATCGACAGATGCACTTCTTTGCTTACTTCGACAGATACCCCACGGCGTCATCCGCATGATTCCAAAAATCACTGACGTTGTGGAGACATCAAGCAACCTGGCAGCTGTTAATTCATTTGGACTAGAGGAAGACAAAATAGTAATTAAATCCTTAAACCGCAGCTCAGACGAAAATTCATTGGGTGAGTTTCTCCAAATTCAAGAAATCATAGGCAAAGTCTTCAATTATCAAGTAAATGCAGAAAAAGCTTCTCCTATTTGGCAACCAAAAGACGAATCTGACCTGGTCGATAAAGCAGAAGATGTGTATAAGGATAAAGAACTATATGGCGATGAGACCAAAGCAACCGTAATTCATGCAGGCCTTGAATGTTGCTATATTGTAGAAAAATACGGCGACTCGATAGACTGCATTTCCATAGGGCCTACTATAGTGAACCCTCATACAGGAGGCGAACGCCTTAAGGCGGAAACAGTGAAAACCTTCTACAAGGCAGTAAGCACTCTTATTCAGGAACTCTATAAGAAAAGTGCATAACGCGTTAATTAGAAGCATAAACTCTGCATCCAATTGTTTCTTATTTTTTATTTATTTTTCAAAGTAAGCTGGAAAAGGCAGAGTATTTTACAATTGTGTTTTAGGGGTTGAAGTTATGATTTCGAAGAAAGTAAATCTGGAAACTCTAGATGAGTCTAAAAAGTATCGTGTTGGCGCATACAGTGCCAGATATATCCCAAAGGTCAAAGAAAAAGGAATTCCCAAATACGAATTTCCTGAAAAGGGGATGAGTCCAAGAGCTGCTTATCAACTGGTACATGATGAACAGAGCCTCGACGGCAATCCCTTCCTGAACCTGGCAAGTTTTGTCAACACATGGATGGAACCGGAAGCAGACAAGCTTGTCATGGAAAACATCAATAAAAATATCATAGATATTTTCGAATATCCTCAAACTGACAAAGTTATTCACAGAAATATTGTGAATATGCTTGGGCGCCTTTTTAATGGGCATCATACCAAATTCATGGGTACGGCAACAGCTGGCTCTTCAGAAGCTATAATGCTGGGTTTGCTGGCTCACAAATGGAGCTGGAAAAACTCAGGGCGAGGCACAGGCAAACCAAACATAATTTTCGGAAACGACGCTCACGTTTGCTGGGATAAGTTTGCCAAATACTTTGACGTTGAAGCTAGAAAAATTCCTATAGACAAAGATGTACGTACAATTACGGCAGATGCTGTCTCAGAGCAGATTGATGAGAACACAATCTGTGTTGGTTGCGTTCTGGGAACAACTTTTACAGGAGAAATCGATCCTGTAAAGGATATTAATGATTTGCTTTTGGGATACAAGAAAGAAAAAGACTGGGACATACCCATCCACATAGATGCTGCAAGTGGCGGCTTCATATTGCCATTTACCGAACCTGATTTTAAGTGGGACTTCAGACTGGAAAGAGTAAAATCGATAAACGTTTCAGGGCATAAATACGGATTGACTTATCCGGGCCTTGGCTGGCTTATTTTCCGTGACGAAAGCGACCTTCCCGAAGACCTGATTTTCCATGTGAACTACCTCGGAGAAATGGAAGATTCGTACACCCTGAACTTTTCAGGAGGCAGTGCGATGGTTGTGGCCCAATATTACAATATTTTAAGATTCGGAAGAGCTGGTTATACCGGAATAATGAAGAATATCCTTGAGGTTTCCCAGGATCTTGCCGAGAGGGTTGACAGACTGGGCCGTTTCGAAATGCTGAACAAAGGAGAAAGGCTTCCTATAATTGCTTTCAAGCAAAAAGAGGAAACTGGTTATTCCCTGCAGCAGCTCTCGTACAAGCTAAGGGAGAAGGGCTGGATAGTTCCCGCCTACTGTCTTCCAGAAAATGCGGCGGATATCGAGATAATGCGCATCGTCGTAAGAGAAAATTTCACTCTGGACATGGCAGCAATTCTTGTAAACGATATCGAAAATGCATGTCAGTTTTTTGAAAATGGTAGTAAATCCGAAACAAAAAAACCCTGCCCACCTGATGATGGTATGGTCCATATTTGCTGAAAATTTGCACCTCAGCAAACTTATTTTTTAGAAAAAGATGACCTCCGAATTTGATTACAAACATAAAAATTAGAAGTAGAGAGGTGCCATTAATATGTCACGCAAACTTCCTGTTTTAATCATTGCCAGTGAAAAATATGGGGATGGATCTGTTTCCGACCAGGCAATGAAACGCCTTATAGAAGCAATTCATGAACTGGGCTATGAGACAACAATGACCACAACCCCTGAAGACGGTTTGTCTCTTGTCGTTTCAGACCCGGGATTTGGATGTGTCTTCCTGGACTGGGATCTTCCAGGGGGATCTCACTTTAGTGAACATGCAGCAGAGGACATTATAAAATCAATCCGTGCCAGAAACACAAATCTTCCCATCTTTCTGATTGCGGAAAAAACACTTGTAGGTGACCTGCCCACCGAAGTGATCAGAGAAGTACATGAGTACGTCTACATGTACCAGGACACAGCAGCTTTCATTGCAGGCAGGGTGGATTTCGCGGTCCGACGCTATTATGAAAACCTTCTCCCACCATACTTCCGCGAGTTAAAGAATTTCACCGAAGATGCAGCTTACAGCTGGGACGCACCTGGACATATGGGAGGTGTAGCTTATCTGAAACATCCTGTAGGAATGGAATTTCATAAGTTCTTCGGAGAGAATATTATGCGTGCCGATATCGGCATCTCAACTGTGGAACTGGGTGACTGGCTTGAACACATAGGCCCTCCATATGAGTCCGAATGTAATGCAGCGCGTATCTTCGGAGCGGAATACACTTTCTATGTGCTCGGGGGTTCCTCTACATCGAACAGGATCGTCTGCCAGGGAGCCATAGGTGCAGGAGAAATGGTAGTTGTGGATCGAAATTGCCACAAGTCTCTCAACCATGGGCTGACCATTAGTGGAGCAAGAGCAGTTTACCTGAAACCCACACGCAACGGTTATGGCATGATAGGGCTCATACCCCCAGGTTGTTTCAAGCCCGAATATATAAGAAACCTGATAAAAGACAGCACACTGGCTACTGATGCGGTATCCAGCGACCCCTCTTATGCTGTTGTGACCAACTGCACGTATGACGGGTTCTGCTATGATGTAGACCGCGTAGTTGAACTGCTGGGCAAGAGTGTTCCCAGGATTCACTTCGACGAGGCCTGGTATGCCTATGCCAAGTTCCACCCTCTCTACAGAGGCCGCTTTTCGATGGGTGTTCCGGAGAATGATAATCTGCCTACACTCTTTGCTGTACAGTCAACTCATAAGATGCTGCCTGCTTTTTCTATGGCCTCGATGATTCACCTCAGGGTCAATCCGAAAAGAGCACCTCTGGAGTTTGATCAGTTCAATGAGGCATTCATGATGCATGGAACCACTTCACCTTTCTATCCTATGATTGCTTCTATTGACGTGGCCACTTCAATGATGGACGAACCTGCAGGCCCAACAATGATGCAGGAGACTGTTCTGGACGCCATAGGCTTGCGTAAAGCAATTGCCTCGGTAACCAGAAAACTTGCGGCAGAAGGCGGAAATAATAGCTGGTTTTTCTCCTGTTATCAACCAGAGAATGTCTCAGATCCGAGAACAGGAGAACAGTTTAACTTTGTGGATGCACCTGATGAGCTCCTTGCAAATGAGTCTTCCTGCTGGATGTTAAAACCAGGGGACAGGTGGCACGGATTCAAAGATGATTGCATCGATGAGGATTACTGTATGCTCGATCCGACCAAAGTGACAATTATATGTCCGGGTATCAGTCCAGAGGGTCAAATTTCGGATTGGGGAATCCCAGGATCTATCCTGACACGTTTTCTGGACTCACGCCGGATTGAGATTGCAAGGACAGGGGACTACACTGTGCTCGTACTCTTCTCAGTAGGGTCAAGTAAAGGCAAATGGGGTACTCTTCTTGAAGCCCTGATTGAGTTTAAGCGTCTTTATGACAGTGGAGCAATGGTCTCTGAAGTCCTCCCTGATCTGGTCGCCGAATATCCGGAAAGCTATAGTCTGAACGGCGATAAACCCATGACTCTCAAAAACCTCTGCCAGACAATGCATGAAGAAATGAGAAGACTTAACCTGCCTGGCCTGCTGAACGAAGCCTGTGATACTATCCCGGAAACCGTGTTCTCTTCTGCCGAAACCTACCAGAAACTCGTCCGTGGGAAGACAGAAAAACTCAAAGTCGAAGAAGTAGAAAACCGGGTTTCGGGACATCTACTGGTGCCTTATCCTCCAGGAATACCAATCCTGATGCCAGGAGAACGCCTTGGAAATAAGGATAGCACGCACATCAAGTTTTTGCTCAATCTTCAGGAATTCAGCCAGAGATTTCCGGGTTTTGGGCACGAGATCCACGGAATCGAGGTCGATGAGGAAGGCATTTTCTGGATGCGCTGTGTGAAGGAAGAAACCCGGGAAACTGAAGAAATAATTAGGGAAAAGAAAGAAAAAAGAACTTTCACTTCTACTCTGATCCACAGGCAAATGACCCGTCCGCGCTCAGTTATGAGATCATTCAAAAAGGGCCGCGCCTGATTGGTAAAGAAAGGGATGAAAAGGAAGGCTGAAAGCTGTAATATCGACTTAAAAATTGTACAGTTTTATGGTTTCTCTTTTTATATATTTATTTGAATATGAGTCAAGGCATGTGCTCAAATAGAATACTTGTGACCGAATTATCCAATTATCAAAGATCAAAAAATAATTGCAGATACGAAGTAAGCATGAAAATCGCATATGTTATAGAGTTTGCACATAAAACTTATAAGAGGGTTAACTAAAAGTAGTTTCTGGAGTTCAAAAGTACTTTCCCGGTAACCCGAACTCCAGAAAACATGCCCTAAGAGGTAGTAATCGTGTTAGCTTTGCTTATATTTAAGCTTGCCTGATTCTGCCTACTGGGGTAAAATAAGAAAAAAAGATGAAAAGAATTCTAACAAAATATATTTTGCTGTTGTAGATCAGAATGAATTGGTAACCAAAAAACTCGTATCTGCTACAAGTCTCAATGATAGGGCAGCAATTGCAGCAACAATCTCTGCGTATAAGACAAGTTTTACGAATGGAAGTTATATTGAAACGTATGGTGCTACCATAACAGGTGGACTGCACATCTACTTCTCTCCAAAAGATGCAGGACTTCTTGCAAATGGAAGTTCAGTTATAGCTGGGGCATTAGCTGCTGGATTAGGTCTATTTGTATCACCTGCTGTTTCAATAGCATTGAGTGCAATAGTCACTTTAGGAGTACAAATATGGTATTGGTATGAGTCAAATTCAGATGGCAGCTTAGATGTAAGAATACCTTACGCTAACATAGCTACAGCACTAACAGATCATGTTTACATGAAGATTGGCAGTCATTGGGATACAATTTAATTGAGTATCGGCTGATTAAAAAATCAGCCTTTTTTTATTTGGTGATAACATGGAAAGAAAACAGATATTAAAGATTTTAATTCCAGTTTTTACGGTTATTGCTATGGTCGTACTTGCTCAAGTTGTAACTCAAAAAATTGGAGAAGCCGTAACTAAAAATGGAGTACATGACTATCCGTTAATAACAATGTCACTTATTGGATTTTTTCTTTTGGGGTTTCTAGCCTACTGGATTCTTGTTAAGTTAGGAATTAATTAAAAATGATCTACTAAATTAAAGACCCCAGGTTGTCTGTTTATCTCTATAATTTACGGGTTTACTTAGTGTGTTAGAGAACTCATTAGTTATTTATTCCGATCTTTGCATAACCCTTTTTCTCAATATCGAATTTAATGTTTGCCAGTTTGTCTTTTGGGTTTCCCTTGCTTGATATTTGTAGTACGCGCTTTGCATATGCCCATATTTCAATTTTGCAGCTCTTTTCTCTTTTCCATATTATTCGGTTTTAGCGACGTTTTTAACAAATCTTGTTCCTGTCCCTGCGGTTTTATTTCTTGCAGTGAATACTTTCCCGAATAAACTTCTGCTTACCACACTCCCAACTCCGTTTTAAAAATTGAGGGTTTTTAAGCTCTTCTTGTTTATTTGAAATAGAAATGAAGTACATAGAAAGAATTGAAGTGGATACCATTCACAAAAGAGTGATATGTCTTACCAGCTGGTTGCTGGATAAGATGCAGGCTTTGAAATATCCCAATGGCCAGACTTTTAGTAAAGATTCATGGCCCATACGGTCGTGAGAAACGGGGAGAAACGATTACTTTTAATCTTTACCATGCGGATGGAATACCTTTTTATCCCCTAGCCCTATCGGCGTGATCAACCGGCGCAACGGTTGTGGGCACAACCCTTTTGAAAAAAAGCTTGACCGAAAATCTCAGCAGCGACGAAATCAACATCTTAACGGTTGCAGCTCAACTATTATACTTTGCCGAAAACAAGAATTTCTTCAGGATTCTTCCAGATCAAAATTGAGCTGGTGAACCCCAACACAGGATATAGTATTTGACTGGAATTAAACCTCCTTAACTACCCGGAATCCCAGACTATTTAACCTTTTATCCTGAGCCGCAAAAAGCCTTTCAGCCGACCGACAGCATCCTGCATTTCCGTTCCAGCCTCCGCCTCTCCTTACTCTTACTGGAGTGGATATGCTTGGAAGGGCGTTTTCCCAGGCCCCTCCATCTATCGGGGCACCTTTGTAACTGATATGGTACTCGTCCTGTACCCATTCTCCTGCATTTCCATAAATATCATAAAGTCCCCAGGGATTTGGCTTTTTCAGGCCGACCGGATGGGTTGAAAACCCGGAATTCTCCAGAAACCAGGCATATTCTGAAAGTTTCGATTCATCGTCTCCAAAAAAGTAAGCGGTTTCAGTTCCTGCTCTGGCTGCATATTCCCATTCGGCTTCAGTTGGAAGGCGGTAGATTCGGGAAATTCCATCGACATTTTCCAGAGCATTAAGTTTCCGGAAAAAGACCTGAACCTCATTCCAGGAAACATTTTCAACCGGATGCTTTTCGCCCTTAAAATATGCAGGATTGTTACCCATGACTATCTGCCATTGCTCCTGTGTGACCGGATACCTACTAAGGTAAAAAGGTTTTTCGATTGTTACTTTATGCACAGGGCTTTCCCAGAGCTTCCTTCGTTTTTCACGCATTGGAGAGCCCATATTAAATTCTCCGGCAGAAATCAGAATAAACTCCATTCCAATAGAGTTAATTATTGAGCTACTGGACAAATTCTTGATTGAGTTATTCGAGGAGTTATTCGAGGAGTTATTCGAGGAGTTATTCAGTGAGTTATTCGAGGAGTTATTCAGTGAGTTATTCAGTGAGTTATTCAGTGAGTTATTCAGTGAGTTATTCAGTGAGTTATTCAGTGAGTTATTCAGTGAGTTATTCAGTGAGTTATTCAGTGAGTTATTCAATGAACTACTTATTGGGTCATTGGCCTGGTTATTTATTGAGTCACTCATTGAATTACGGACTGCATTGTTCATTGGGTTATTCACCGGAACACCGTAACTGTGGATTGAATTACTGATTGAGCTATTAACCAAACCGTCAGATCTTAGAGGTTCAATTTCTTCAGAACCTTTACAGTGTGAAGAATATTTTTTTTCAGAAATCAGTGTTCTCACCACGTTGATTTAAGAACCAAAAAAATACTATAAGAACAAGAAATATACTTTAAGATTTATCTTTTTTGTTGTTACTACTTCTAAAATCAATAAAACTGGACTAATCAAACCCGGCGTACGATAAAATGCAATAAAATAGTTAAAAACCGAGGGCCCATAATCAAAAAGTTTTTATGATATTGGTATAAAGGCAAAGGTAGAGACCGGAAGTGAGCAAAAATGAAACACTGCCTTCTTAATCTGATTCTTTTTTCGGGCAGAAGAAAAGATATTCTACTACTCATAAAAGAAAAACCAAGAGACGTTGATGAGATAAAAGAATTACTTAACGTGAACGCCAGTTCGATCCAGCTCCATATGAAAAAAATGAAAGATTCCGGCCTGATAACCCAAAAAGACAAAATCTACAGTTTGTCCGAGATTGGAAAGATAATAGTTGAAAATATGCAGCCCCTGCTCAGTACGGCTGAGACCTTAGGAGAAAATACTGAATACTGGATGAGCCATGATCTAAGCTCGATTCCTGAGTTCCTGCTGGAGAGAATCGGTGAACTAGGGCACTGCGAGCTACTGGAACCTGACGTCGGACACCTTTTTGAAACCCCAAAAATACTCAGGGATAGTATTCTAAGCTCAAGGGAGACGCTGACCTTTGCAACCTATTTTCACCCTCAAGCTCCTTCAATTTATACAGAACTTGCGGAGAAGGGAGCTGAAATTGTACTCTGTATGACCGAAAGTGTTGCACAGCGTTTATTTTTAAATAATCGTGTAGAAGCAGAGAAACTGTCCAGAGCAGTTAACTCCAGGCTTTTGATATCACGAAGGCCGACAACAATCCCATCCCTGATTGTAACGGATAAGATCATTGCATTTAAACTCTTTGAAAACAATGGAAAGTTAAGGGACCAGCTAATCCTATCTTTTGGGGAAAGAGCACTATGCTGGGGAAAGGAACTTTTCAGGTACTATTTGGAAGCAGCCGAACCTCTGAATGAGAAATCGTTTCTTCAGTAACACCTGATTAAGACCCCGATTGATACTAATTCAGATATCCAGTAACAGATAACGGACAGACTCTAAACGGACAGACTCTATGGAAGCTCTGTCCTCTAAATTCAAGCCTGCGAAGAATTAGAAAATGAACTGGATATTCAGTCATTCAGAGTCTTTCTTGGACTTGCCGGGCACATACTGAAATTCGTATCTTTGTCCTATTTTTGCAGTGACTACCACCACAAGAACATCAGGGATGCCACTCAAGCCTTTTAATAAAAGGCTTGACCGAAAACCCGAGAAACGTTTAAGTTTGAGAACCTTACCCCAAACCCTATAGGCGTGATCAACCGGCGCAACGGTTGATTTACAACCAATTATAAAAATCTGAAAAATAGTAAATTGGGAATATAAGTAGAATTTCTAGAAAAAGGCAAAATTAAAATGAAAAGGAGGCAGGTCATGAAATTCTGGTTGCTCAAAGCTGCAGGCACCCTGGAAGATGAAGAACTGATTCTGGAAAACAGTGTGATTACAATAGGATGGGCTGAATTCCCGGATTTATCAGGTGTTAGAAATGAGGCACAGGTAAAGAAAATAATGCTCGAAAAATATCCCGGGATGCAGGAAGAGCGTAGTTCTGCCTGGACCGGAGAAATTTACTCTTTTATCACAAAAATAAAGAAAGGAGACCTTGTGGCAGTTCCACTAAAAACCAGGAACGAGATGCTGATTGGAAAAGTTACCGGAGACTATGAGTATCGGCAGATTAGTGATTTTGTCAGACATATCAGGAGTGTGAGTTGGTCTAAAACAATCCCGAAGGGAGATTTCGAGGAAGAATATGATGTTGACCTCAGTTCTCCTGAGACACTTTCCCTTATAGAAGCAGGCCCTGATAAATTTTCAGAGACAACTGAGATAAAAAACCTGGGAGTCCTTCTTGAAGAGCTTAACTTTACTCTTGATGAACTTGGTTCCCTGAAAGAAAAGCTGCTTGAACTTACTTACAGGTTAGCTGAGGCTGAAGAGATTTCCGAAGTCCGAAAAATCGCAGCCGAAATGGAGAAAATGCTGAAAGAAAAGTGAAGGAAAAAAGAGAAGAGAGAAGAAAAAGAGGGAAAAGAAAAGGAAAGAATAAGAGGGAAAATGAAAGGAAAGAATAAGAGGGAAAATGAAAGAAAAGAATAAGAGGGAAAATGAAAGAAAAGAATAAGAGGGAAAATGAAAGAAAAGAATAAGAGGGAAAATGAAAGAAAAGAAAAATAGAGAAAATAGAAGAGAAGAAAAGGAGAGAAGAGTCTCTTCTCAACTTAAAATCTAATTTTTAACCAATATTACCAATGAGGTCATTGAGGTCAAGTTCAAACCCGACAACTGCGTATCCAAGAGCAAAATTGTTTATGACCTCAGGATGGAATTCTCCAAAGACTCCGAGTTTTTTGCCATTGACGTAAACATCAGCCCGCCTGCCTTCGAGGAATGCAGGATCTTCGGACTCTTTTACCTCGTAGGGAAGCATCATTTCCCTCATCAGAGCGTCTACAACCTCATAGATCTCGGTAAAGTTAGCCTGCGGATGAATCGAGACTGCAGCTACGTGCTGGCAGGTTATTTCGTTGCTTACAACCTCTCCAAACTCGAATATCTTCTGAGGAAGCTCTCTGTGCTGGTTTAAGGAAAGAATTTCAAGGAGATTCGGAAGCAGAGTTGTTCTGACCATTGTCTGGTCTTCGCTTATTGGATGAAGGACATAAGTAACATCACTGGTCTTTTG
>Ga0183101_1000204_pt3 | contig 29791 bp, 43 predicted proteins | sample Biomet3_FD_127790 | JGI IMG/M metagenome (GOLD analysis project Ga0183101, IMG submission 127790) | Microbial communities from bioreactor (seeded with sewage sludge) at LBNL, California, USA - Biofuel metagenome 3 | ecosystem: Engineered > Bioreactor > Anaerobic > Unclassified ...
AGATATGAGAGTTTTTACTTATACCTTTAAAAAGTATAAAAGCAAAACGGAATTGGCGGCCGCATTGGGAACAACTCGTGTTACTTTGCGCAAAAGCGATGAAATGGAAGAAATTTATACTTTTCAGAAATTAACCAACCAGTATCTCATGATGCCGCGTCGCTATGCAAGAGTTATAGTAACCCTGATAGATCAGGATAAGAGCCATATACAGGCGCAATTGCGCGCCAAGTGCATGATGTGAATTATCGCCGCGATTTATCAACTTGGAACTTTTACAAGCAGTGAAGAAGCAATAGCGGAACAAATCGGCGTATGCAAAGAAACCGCGACGATCGCTATACACCAGTTGATGGACGCCAAAGTAATCAAACGTACGAAGGTTGGTAACACCTATCAAAAAGTAGGAAGTACCTACATTTTTAGTTAATTGTAAAGAAAGTCTGAAAACCATTGACTATTCCAAAGTGAAGGAGTAAGATATATTTATAAGGTAGGAAAAGAACAATGACCTCGTACAGTATTTCGTTCATGGGAGAAGGCGGCGATATGCTTGTTAGCTTAAGCGCGGATTCTTTCATCGTTGACAAAATTTTAGAAGATAACTTTTTAACAGATTCTGACATTGAACTCACCGACGAAGACTACGATTTTATTCTCAAAAATTTATATCGCGCTAGATGCGATGCGAGTCGCGCACGTAGTGTCGAAGATTTCCTAACTGCTTTCAGATTCTTATCGGCTTTAACGGCTGAGGGGCAGAAGTTTTTAATGCGCATACATCCGATTCTTTCTTAATTAAAACATCTGGACAAAGCCGGATAGGTATTGTATAATATTTATATAAGATAAGGGAGAGGAAAAATGGACACACGCGACATCTACGGAATCGAACACATCGAGTATGAAGCTGAGCGTGAGATTTATGCCGGTCTCATTGAAAACTGTATTGAGAACATCGGTTATGGCACAAGTCGTGTCGTTTTTCCATACACCAAAGGAAAAGTTATCAAACTAGCTCTTACAGAAGAGGGGATTTTGCAGAACGAAGCCGAGTATAATTGCTTTTGCGAGTCCGAAGATAACAACGTCGCCCGTATTTATGCAATCGGTAAACTTTGCTTAATTGTTGAGCGCGTTGAACCGCTTGATTTTGATTATGGTTCTTTTGATGACTATTATGCAACTCTTCCGGATGGCGCAGTTAAAGATGCTTTAGATAAGACCATCGACTTCTTGGATGAGCATTTCGGACCTACTGAAGATAATTATCAGTTTGGCACCAATTCTAATGGCTATATTGTCGCTTATGATTATGGCTTCGATAGTCGTGTTGAGGGCTGCTGCGTTAAGTTCGTCGGCAATATTGCTGACCTTTATGATAGCTATAATCTTACAGATGAAGATATTTTAAAGGCTGCGCTTGTTATTTTGCCATATGCTTATGCTTATAGCGCGCCGAATCGTCGTGAGCTAATTGATTGGTTCTTGACCAGCAACCGCAAACTTGTGGCTCCGACCGGCTCAGCTTTAAAAGACTGGAAAAATCATGTTTTTGAAAGAAAGTTTGTAGGTTTTTAAATGAAAGATATCGGATTAATTAAATATTTAGCTCTTGGATACGGGTTCAGTACCAAGAATATCCAGATGATAACAAGAGACGAAATCTCTTTTATTCAGGACGCTCTTCAAGATACTAAGATTTCGGCGCACGAGCCAGATACTCATAGCGTAGAGTTTAAACGCACAGTCGTGTTCTTTATTCTTTTGCAAATGTTTGGAATGATTGAAGATACGCCGCAAAATATGGCTAATTATGTCGATTTTATGAAACGATGCGGAATTCCCAGCGCATCGTTGTCACCTCGCTGCCATAATTATGACAATTTGCCTATCGGGAATTACAAAAACTTCAATTCTTTAACCGCTGCGAATATCAAGCAAGATGACTATAATGATTTGGTCAGCGCTCTATAATTTAGAGTGCTGTTCATATAGATCGACGGAGATGTTCGCATCTCCGCTTTTTTGATTATAATTAAAAATATGTTGACGCCAACCAAAGCATCCTGTATAATAATTGTGTAAGATAAAAGAGGGAAGAAAAATGGAAATGGAATTAGGTGAAAATAGAGTGATGTTCAAAGACTGGATTTCTACTATTCCAGCCAATTCTACTGTTTTTATGCGCTTTCCGCATCATCTTTTTAACTTTTATCATGGAGAATTTGGCTGCTTAGCCGAAATGACCTTGACCGCCGAAGATGTTATCAGGGGCATGAACGAAGCAGAAAACCCAGACGAAGATGTCTTCTCTTGGCTGCGCGATAAAGCTAAAGTCGATAGTTATATTGTTATGAAAAATAACAGTCATAGCTACGAAGTTTGGTGGGAAGGCGAGCCGTGCGAAGATATGGGAGTGGAGGACTAATTATGATTACACTAAATGTAACTGAAGAGCAATATAAAGCTATTATTGCTGGGTTCGATTGCGCTCTTTCCGCTTGTTATAAGGGCGGAAAAACTCGCTTTCAATGGCTATTCGATGCGAAGATGGCGGTGCGCGACCAAAAAGAAAAACAGGAGCGTGAAAATTCCAATGGGAAAACTTTATAATATTTTAATTACTAAAGAGCAGTATCTTAGTTTAGAGAATGCTTTTGATATTGCGCGGAAAAGCGCAGAGCTTTCAGTTAGTGAAAAAGATGACCTCATTATTTTAGAGATTGCTATGAGTATTCAAATGCGAAAGCAAGATGGCGAAGGTATGCTTTTTGTAGATGACGGAGATCACAGCCACTAATGAAATATTTAATTAGTCACGCTTGGGGGTTCTTTCCCGGCGGAATGTTCTATAAGAGAGTATGCGCGGCAAAGCACGCGGTGATTACCCCGGATATTTTAGATATAGATATTCGGCTTACTAAGCGTCCATATAATCCTGAAACTCCTTCTGAAGCGTGGATATTGGACAATTATGATATTGATAGTCTAGAATTCCGTAGTGATGCGGAAGTCGTTCGTATTGCAGAAGACGAAATTTCTAAAGGTCGTTTAGAAGGCTATCAGGTAGTTGATATTTCAGATGAGTATGTAGGTCATATTCATATTGAAAATTACGATGGTAACGAATGGATTGCGCAAGACCACCTCACATGGGGCCGCAGTCACGAGTTTGGAAACGACCGATAGTATTGCTATAATATAATGCTGATATCTAAGGGACGCAGGTCGTCCCATTCGCTCTGACGTAGGAATGCAATACAACCCTACTAATCCGCAAGGGTTACTCGCAGAGTATATCAGCAAATGAGCCTCTTTAGTTTAACGGTAGAACAACGCCCTTGTAACGCGTAAATGTGGGCTCGACTCCTACAAGAGGCACCAATAGTTTGTAATGGTTACGCTACCATAAAAGGCGCGCAGCGGCAGCGAAAGCGCCGATATCCTCTAGTAGCTCAGCAGTTAGAGCAGGCTCCTTATAAGGGCAAGGTCGGGTGTGCGACACACTCCTAGAGGACCAAATTTGGGGGACGGTACTGCTCGGGGTGGTAGTCGCACTTGCAATGCGAATATTCAGACGGGTTCAAATCCCGTGTCCTCCACCAATTAAAAATTTTCGTGCTTGTCCGAAATATCTTGACAAGTATTAAGACTTTGTTTATACTATTATCATAAGGAAAAGGTAAAGCTATGAAATTAAAGGCATCAGTTCGTCAAAATATTACCGAAACTCGTAGTATTGAGCTTTCTGACTCTGATATTCAGGGCTTTTTAGACGACCTTTGTTTATGCCATGCCAACGGAGAACGAATTACTCTGGGTGAAGTGCATGATGTATTTCATGGTACTATGGCAGATTTCACTGCTATAGATAATCGCCAAAACTCTTCCAATTTGTACTCAATTGTTTGTGACTGGGCTAAAGCAAAAGCTGCTGAAGACCCAAATCCAGAAATGGATGTTGAAGAAACTGATTCTTCGGTTACAAGTGTTGATTAAACAAGTTCTGGTATAATAAGAGCCGCGGCGAAAAACCGCGGTTTTATTTTATTCCAAAATATATTGACAACCCCTGCGGCATCCTGTATAATAATTATATAAGATAAAGAAGAGGAAAAATTATGGAAGAAGTTTCACTGGATATTACCGAATACGTGACGAACCGATATTATGCTCGTCTGAACACAGAGCAGATCGACCGCGTTATTGAAACCGAAGAGATTTTTAAGCTCGATGGGACTCGCCCAACTGCGGATGAAGTTATTGCTCTTGCCAACGGCGATTTAGAAAGAGACATTGAAATTACTCATCTTAATCGCGCTGAGCATGAAATGCTTTGGGAGTTCTTCTATGAATATCTTAAAGATGCGGCTTACGATGATGGTGCTGATGCGAGCGTAGATGACAGCGATTTAAAAATCAGTGTCGATTAATGGGGAAGGCAGCCTGACGGTCGGGCGCTAGTCTGTGGAACTAGATGATAGAGTTCAACTCTCTACTTTCCCACCATGGGTTTGTAACACAGTGGCTAGTGTGAACGCTTGATAAGCGTTATATGAGAGTCCGATTCTCCCCTAACCCACCACATGGTTGCATAGGCAAGCGATTAAGCCGCCGCCCCTTCAAGGCGGAGACCCGAGTTTAACTCTCGGTGCGACTACCAGATTTATAGTGCAATTTATCTCTTGTAAGGCGTAATTCGCAAGTGATGTCCTGCGAAGCAATATTATCTTCTATTATTGTAGAGGAATAAAATAATATTGCAAAGAGAAGAAAATGTAAATATGCGGGCGCTCGTATGAGGGCAGACCCAACAATAGTGGCTCGGATGTCAATGCGCTATAGGCGCGATCCGGTCTCCACCCCGCATGGTAGATTATATTTGCTCTTGGTGTTTCTAAGAAATACCTGTCTGATTGTTGAGAAAGACATTAAGTTAACACACAACTACCTATACGCTTCCCTGATTTATGATTTTGTGTTTCCGGAGTTATTTTGAGGGGCAAAGCCAACAGTGGACCGGGGTATCGGTCGGCGTGTGGCAGGATTTGGCCGCATAGTCTGGGACAAAGCGGAGTTCATAGTTCTGTAAGGTTGGTCCGATTCCAACTGTGGCTACCAATATGTGAGTCGTGGCTGTCTGCTTGTAGCAGGCCCTTGAGATATCCTCGGAATTAACTGGTTAGAACCCTAAACGACTCAAAAGTTACGTTACTTCAAAAGACGAAACATTGGTTTCGGTTACTATAAGAACATACACAAAATTAAGTGATTTCTGTTCTTATTCCAAAACGTGGCGGCAGCCGCCGCGTCAAAAAGTAACCAGCTTGGCAACAAGAACATACCTCCTCGTGGTGTTGCTGGATAATTCTAAATGTTCAATTTCTGATGATGGTTTTGACTCGTATGAGATTCGGCCCATCAGATGCGTATTATAGTGCCCCAAGGCGTCGGTTCAACCCCGACTCTGACTGGATTAAATTCCGGTCGGATAGCTCAACGGGAGAGCATAGGGTTACTATAATACGCAAAAAAATAAAGCGGTGCGCCCCACGCTTGGCAAGGATTAGCTTCCTGCCGGATAGAATAGGCCGATCTGCGAACTCGAAGGTTAGGATAGTTCGCCGCCACAATGGTGTTAGATATTGACGGTCGATTAGCTAGTTCCGGCCAAACACATGGGAATTAGTAAAGCATTCGAACTAGTAGTTGTGCTACTAGAAATTGCGGCTCCCAAGATGTAACGTGAACATCGCAAACTGCTATTTAGTGGAGAGATCCGAGATTATTTGGCTCATTACCAAATAAATTATCACTGGTTGAAAACCATTAAAACCAAACGACTCGGCAATTCCAGACATAAGGGCTGGACAGTCGGCGGACAAAAAACGTAGGTTGTAATTCCTTGGTAAGGCGTAAGCCAAGCCTAAAACAGAGATAAAAAAGCATATCGGTTGCGACCGATTTGCCAGTGGGCCAGTTGATTCGCATGAAAATGCGAAAACCGTGAATGGATGCGTCCATCCGCGATGCCCACGTTATAGATGCCGGCGAGTCGGCGGACTGAAAACGCAGGTTATGTTTTATCCTTACGGCGGAGCAATCCAAAGTTAAAAAGGCGGTGGCAACAGATACAAACCTCCTCGTGGTGTTGCTGGGTAACTCTAATTGTATCCATAATGTACGAATGAATCGTACACGTTGTTGGCTAAGAAATGCAGGTTATGCTTAATCCTGTGTCAGCGTCCAACTAAAGCATCTGTCCGCATAGTTTAACGGCAAAATATTTCGTTGCCAACGAAATGTTGAGGGTCCGACCCCCTCTGTGGACTCCAGACGCCCCGTTAGTTTAGAATCAGAACTTTGCGCCTCCAACGCAAATAAGCCGGAGAGTTACCGGTACGGGGCTCCAATTTTGGGGTCGTGGCCCAGTGGCCTACGGCACTTGCCTGTCACGCAAGATATCGAGGGTTCAAATCCCTCCGGCCCCGCCAATATACCCCTGTGGCGGAATGGTATACGCACTACGCTAAGAACGTAGCGAGAAATCATGTCGGTTCGAGTCCGACCAGGGGTACCAATATACGGGGCTGATGCAACGGTTAGACATACGCGCCTTAGAAGCGCGGTTTTGAGAGTCCGAATCTCTCGCCCCGTACCAATTATCTATTGACTTAATCCAAGAGAAGGATTATAATATTTTTATAAGGTAAGAAAGGAAAACAATTATGGAAAATCATACTTGTTGTGCGAATTGCGGAAGACATAGTTGTACTAAATTGCTTACTCATGGTGCTTGGGGAATTTGTTTACTTTACTTGGGCACTAGTTGGTTTACAAAAGAAGACGCAGAGAAGAAAATTTGCGACGATTGGGAACCAATATCTCCTAAAGATATCCGATATTAACAAAAGAATACGCTCGGAGGAATAGTATGCTAATAGATAAAATTAAAGAAAAATCATGTGCGAATTGCAAACACTGTAAAATTAAAAAGACCGATAAAGGTGTAATTTTATATTGTGAAGTTTCTGGATATGAATTCCCTATGTCTGGTTATGAAGCCAGTACGACTTGTTGCGATGATTGGGAATATGAAGGAGATTTGCCGTTTTAATGGGTTGATAGCGAAGTGGTTAAACGCTACGGTTTGCAAAACCGCTCAGAAATGTTCGGGGGTTCGAATCCCTCTCAACCCTCCAAATGGGCTTATAGTTTAGTAGGAGAATGTTTGCTTCGCAGGCAAAAGACATCGGCGCACATCCGATTTAGTCCACCAATTATTTAGGTAGTTACTCCATACAGGAGTGCTATATAGGAACGTTATGATCCCTCTAGGGGAGACCCTCATAACTATGTTGTAACATAATCTCGAAGGATAACCTCAACTGTATGGACGAGGTGAAGGATAGAAACGATTGCAACTGAATTGCTTGAAGGCTATGTTCCAAAGGAACAAAATAGCCACCAAAATTTGAATATCGAGGTCTGTCAGCGGCGAAAACGCTAGGGCAGTATTGATAGATTAAGGTGCGTGACCACCTGATTCAAAAGCGACGATTCGACAACGCTCCGAGATACAGTTCATCACCTATCTCTGAAAATAGGAACGCCTCAAGCTGCGGGGTATCTTCGCAGCATTACCGTAACGGGTTGATCTCCGTTGAAGTACCAGCATAAACGAATGAGTCGGGTCTGGTACAATGAATTTCCTTAGGCATTTAGTTGTTGAAAGTGCGGCAGTCACTAAAACCTGCCATTTATACTCCGGTGACGCAATGGTAGACGTGGTGGTTTCAAAAACCACTTTCTGAGGGTTCGAGTCCCTCCCGAAGTACCAAAGTCGATACTTCATGCAGCTATATGCATGGCGTATATTGCGGCATTCCATTATGTCGGTAGGTAAAGTTTTAAACCTAATGGATAATTATGCGCGGACATAATATTAAGTAGCAAGAGATTATAGCTCTTTTGCAAAAGATAGAAATCAAAACGCATTGAATTTCTTCTGTAGGTGCTTCTAATAATGAAGCCCCTCACCAAATATGGGAGCGTGGTGAAACGGTATACACACGCGCTTTAAGAGCGGGCGAAGAAATTCATGAGGGTTCGATTCCCTCCGCTCCCACCAAAATATCTCTTGACTTCTCTACGGAGAAGTTTTATAATTATATAGTAAGGGAAAATATATGAAATTAATCTTAAAGCAAAATGACGAAACCATGCGCAAACTTGGTTTTGAAAAAAACAATCGTTCTGGCGATGATTTCGGTTATCTTTCTCTTTCCGAAGACAATCACATTTATTGGTATAAAAAAAGCAATAGTGGCGCAGATTATCAGGCTCACTGGACCTTGGCAGTATTACAAGACGGCGTGCTTGCATTGGCCGGAGAGGAATTTGATATGAGTTGGGTAGACCCCAGTGTTTTAGGAGAGGTTTATAAACTTATTGCCGGCGGTTACGTAACAGTCGTTGAATAAAATGTCGATTCCATATAAAGGGGAAATATATGATTACATTTAATAGAGCGCAGTTTGTTGGTAAGACGATTAAGTCTATTTCTGTCGATGAAAAAGATGGTGATTATTGCATTATTTATTTCACCGATGGTTCGCATTGCGTTTTTTACCAGACTGGAACTTGGTATAATGGAAAAACTTATTCGGTTATTAAGTATTCTTATCGTGTTAAGCCAGAATTAGAAGAAACCGCGCGGAAAAATAATATTTATTTGGATGACGGCGGAGATCTTTCTATTGACAGCCATTATTATGGTTGGTATGACTCTGAAACCGAAGCTACTGCTTGGTTAAAATATAACTTGTCTTATACTGATAACGACGACCTGCTAGATATTTTCGAATTAGTAACAAAAACTGATAATGCAGAAGATAAATTCGACCCATCTGAACGAGAAAATCAGTTTGCAATTGATAATACTGAAGGCTGTTCAGACGACGAAGATACTGGAAACGAACCATTTTAAGGAGTAATTATGCAATCGTATAAAGAGTATTTTGTAGTCTCATATTATGAAGATGAACCATATGACGCGAAAAAAGGTAGTGTCATGCCGCGGTTAGTTGGTATGCAAATTGTTCATACTATTCTAGAAGCTGATGAGTTAGTAAAAGTAGCTTGTGCTATTGGAAAAAAGATTTCTATGAGACCAGTAAAAATTGAGGATTAATTGTGATTTATTTTATTGCTGATACCCATTTTGGGCATAAGAACATTATTAAGTATGAAAATCGTCCTTTTGCCGATATTCCTTCGATGAACGAAGGTCTTATCGCTAATTGGAACGCTGTCGTAAAATCCGAGGATATCGTTTATATGCTCGGTGATTTTACGCTGTCTCATAACTTTGAAAATTGCCGTGATCTTTGCGCTCGTCTAAATGGTCACAAGGTTCTTATTCGCGGCAATCACGATAGTCTTACTCGTGAAAAGTATCTTGCGGCCGGTTTTGAGCAAGTCTTTCCTAATCCAATAGCTCTTGAAAACTCTATTGACGGCCATCGTCTTATTTTGTCGCATTATCCTCCACATCCAGAAAATATGGAAGGTTATAACTACTATCTCTTTGGTCATGTCCATGGAAAATGGTGCCCCGCAGAAGAGAAGGAAAATGCTATTTGCGTCTCGTGCGAGCGAATTGAATATAAACCGATTAGCATGGACGAGGTAGGGGAAGCACTGCGGCAAAAAGCGGCGGGTCTATATAAAAAGGTTGAAAAGCCAGATTTTATTTACTAGAATGATGCTCTTGATTAGATATCAAACCCCTCCTAATGAGAAAGGAAAAGACTTATTTTTTCTATCTTTTTAGGAGGGTTGCCCGCTATTTCGCCGCTGTGTAGAACTTTTCCAAACATTGTGGGCATTACCGAAATTTGTTGACATATACTAAGACATTCTATATAATATATAAGGTTAAAAACCATATACTCGATTAGTTCAGCAGGAGAACGCCACTTTAACAAGGTGGATGTCGGGAGTGCAATCCTCTCATCGAGTACCAAATATAGGTCAGTAGCTCAATAGGAGAGCAATTCCTTTACACGGAATAGGTTGCGGGCGCACGTCCTGTCTGGCCTACCAATTAAAATTTATAGAGCCAAATTAGACTCTTTATGAAAGGAAAACTATTATATGAGTACACAAAGCAAAACCGCATCTAGAGGAACACTAAGGAAAAATCACGGTCCTAAACGCCGGATGTTCCATTATGGTGAATCTAAATGCGAAAGAGTAATGCTAGGTAGAATGGGGTTGTTCACAAAGTACAACAACAAGGATGCTTGGCTTGCCGCTTGCGTGGCTCGCGGTGCTCATTGGGACGTTAGGACGACCGATGAGAAGTACGCGGAGTTCTGCGCATTGAAACCAATTCCAATGCAACAGGAAATTCCGGGAAAGAATCTCCGCGAGATGCAGGACGCTTGGTTTGCCAGCTTAGGCAAAAAGACCGCTAAGAAAAATTAAAATTTCTTGACAGTTACCAAGAGTCATTGTATAATATATTTACAAGATAAGAAAAGAAAAAATTTATTTTTATCTCTTATCCTGTTTAGAGATGCGATATACGGCATTCCTCATAATTCGAAAAGTAAAAGTGAGCTTCTACTCGAAGTAAAAGAGGTACACCTCAGGTTACATGGTCTAATGTAATCCAACTTTGGTTCAGAGGAGAAACAACTACGGTTGTTCTCCCGATACCGCAACTATGCTTAAAATAGCCGCGCCATCGCGCGTGAGAAGATGGTTGTTGGATAAGTCAACGCAAAATAACCAAAAGTGATATGCTTGAAGTTCTTAGGACTCGCTTAGGCAAACCAGAATTAACTGGTAGGGCATATTGCACAAAACTTAGGTAGCGCTAAACCATAGCACGCCGGATGAAAATGTGCGCAACGATTGAAATATCGTCAGCGGGTAAAAGTGGTTTGAAAGTTCCGGAAGTTTAGTTGAGTGGGCAACGCGCAAGCGGTTCCAACCAACTAATAGACCGTATCTGATGGGCTACCATTAAGTCTCCCATAAAGACTAAAATGGTGCGGGGAAGAAATAGGGGTCCACCTACGGCGAGAGTTAGTCTCGCCATTGTTCTTTGATAAGTTATCATTATAAATATATCATGGTAACCTGGTGCAGAAGGTCTAATCAACCCGCTAGGAATTCGAAGTTTAAATGAATGAGACACCGAGGGTAGGGATACTTACTCATGAGTGGCTTGGTATAACAGAGATGCTAATCCGTAGAGAAGAACTTCTCAAATACACTTCGAGTTGCAAATGCCTTGAGAGCTGAAGTTAGATATCTTTGGGTCAGCACAATACACCGCCTCATAAAGGGAGGAATTGAAAGCCAGTGAAGCACGCCGTAACAAAACGTACCACCAACTGGTAAAGTTAAATAAACTGATGAGCATTGATGCTTGCTGTAATGGCAAACTATAACTGAAGCGTAATCTACAAGTAGCCTTATTGCTCGACGGTAAATTAATGCATGGACTGATAATCCATAAAATCTTCACGAATATGAAGAAGAAATTACCGAATGATTTGGGTGAAAGTTGCGGGTAACCAGTCCCGTCATATCTTGGTCCGAAAGGACAGGTAACATAGTTAGAGGTAGCTCCTCGAAGCTTGGATGTTGCTTATATGTAGACAAACAAACGGCGTTCATGGCAGGCCGTAGAACGAAAGTTCACCGCGATATATTTATAATGGTAACTTGTCAAGGACTACCTAAACAGGAGTAACGATATGTTCACATTTATTGAGCCTAGAACTAATTCTAAGTCTAATAGCTGGAAACAGTATCGTTTTCAACCGGAGTTTTAAGGCAGCCCACTAAGAACAATTATTTATTTTGTTTAGCGAGGCCGCAAAAGGTCTCGCTTTTATTTTTGGAAAAGCATTGACAAAAATAGAAAACTGGCATATAATAATAATGTAGGAAGAAAGATGCGCTCGGTTAATGGCACAAATTCTACCGGCAAATAAACAATGGGAAGCAGGCACGTGTAAGCCCTCAAATATGCTTCTGGCGCATTATTTAAAAAAGGAGAAGAAAAATGAAAGATAGCGACAAGAAAAGTTGTCGCAACAAAAAGAGTAATTACAAATACGATTACAATTATGTTGACGACAAGCAGATTATCATGGATTTAATTGCGACATCGCAAATGAATCCGAACAACTTATAGGTTGTTTTATTGGGAGTTTATCGCGTAGAGGTAGCGCTTCTGACCGTAAATCAGATACTCAAAAGTTCGGGTGGTTCGACTCCATCAACTCCCACCAATTCGCCGCGCTAGTTCAGTGGCAGAACAGTGCCTTCGTAAAGCACAAATCTCTGTTCGATTCAGAGTTGCGGCACCATACTTAGTCCCATAGTTTAATGCGACAGAACGGCTGCTTCTCAAGCAGCAAAACTGGGTTCGAATCCCTGTGGGATTACCAACATACTCCAGTAGCTCAACAGTAGAGCAGTTGCCCCTTAAGCAACGGGTAGGGAGAGCATCACTCCCCTGGAGTACCACATACGCCTTTAGCTCAGCAGTAGAGCATTACCCTTTTAAGGTAAGAGTGCGGGGAGCATCACCCCGAAGGCGTACCATTTGCCTTTATAGTTTAGTGGTAGAACAGTTCCATGGTAAGGAACTAGCGTCAGTCCGATTCTGGCATAAGGCACCATTTGCCCTATTAGCTTAAATGGATAAAGCATGAGATTTCTAATCTCAAAAGTGAGGATTCAAATTCTTCATAGGGCGCCATATACCTCGTTAGCTCAACTAGATAGAGCACAACGCCACGGACGTTGGGGTTGAGGATGCAAGTTCTTCACGGGGTACCAATATTGCGATGTCGTCTAATTCAGCTTCGGACACACGACCTGGGCTCGTGGAATGAGGGAGCAAAGCCCTACATCGCAACCATCTGGGGATATAGTTCAATTGGCAGAACTCTGCACTGTTAATGCAGCTGGTGGCTAATCGCCCGTTGTAGGTTCGAGTCCTACTATCCCCGCCAATTAGTTTTTATATGATGCGGTGCGAAAGCAAATTAGAGTTGAAACTGGAGCTGATACTCCGCCGCTAACGTATATTCCGGCATAGCCAAGTTGGTAAGGCTCCAGGCCCTGAACCTGGGATGCATTGGTTCGAATCCAGTTGCCGGAACCATTTCGGAGATTGTGGGAGTCTGGTTTAACCAACTAGTCTTGAAAACTAGCAAACGCGTCAGCGTTTCGTCCGTTCAAATCGGACATCTCCGGCCATTTATATTGGGATGTAGCCAAGTGGTAAGGCTCGGGACCTTGAATCCCGGATGCGGTGGTCCGATCCCACCTATCCCAACCATTTAGGGAATTGATGTAACGATAGCATAGTTGTCCCCAAAACAATTCGCGTGGGTCTGACACCTACATTCCCTGCCAAAAACTATTGACAATAGCCAAGTGCCATTGTATAATTATTATGTAAGGTAAGAAAGGAAGTAATTTATATGAGTTCTCAGTTAACTGTTTATATTCATAAAATCGGTGAGCCGATTAAAGAAAACGAGGAAGACGGAAGCATCAATATGATTAATATTTTCTGGCTTTCAACAACTCCGACTCGGGAACTTTATGATTGCATTTCTGCTACTTATAATGGAGATACTGAAGATCTTCCTATTTATGGAAAATATCATCGTGTTTTAACGAGTGAAATGCTAAAAGATATTGACGATTTCTACAAAGGACAAATTAAGAGTCTCCGCGAAATAGTTGATAAATCTAAAGAAGAGATTAAAACCAATAACGATATTATTGCTAAAGCTACTTCTATTGATGTTGTTCACGATTTGAAAGAAGAGAATAAGGAAACAGCGGAATATATTAGCGATTCCGAGCAGTCTATAGAACGATATGATTGGCTTTCTACTCATTTTGCTTGGGCAAAAGAAATGGTTGACTCCAACAATGATTATAAAAAAGACAACCCAGTATACGAACTAGTTTATTCGATGGATTAATTATGTCACACAAGCGTCGTTATGAGTCTCATTCTGAAGAGCAAAAAAGACTTGCCAAAAATTATGGTTATTATGTAGCTTTTGTTCTTTACGATGAGGATAAGAATTGTTATAAAGACCGCAGCGGTCATCAGAAAGAGAAAAAGTTTCTACGAACTGTAGCCGCGCGAAAAGTGCGCAGAATACGCATTTATGAAGATGACGACGATAAAAACTTGCCGCGAAACGGCGAGGTAGACCATAAGTATTTTGAACTTTGGTATACATTATTTTAAAAAGGAGGGCTTATGAGTTTAGATAAAGCAATTTTGCATAAGAAAGAATATCGTAAGCCCTATCATGACTGCCGAGCTTTTGATAAAAGTTGCCGCAATCATGGAAGTGACCCATATGATGCTTGCAGCCGCGAGTATCGTGTGGCAAAAAGAGAACCAGCGTACGACCCAGAAGACCAGTGTGATATTGATTATCGTATTGAAAATCAGAAATTTCATTTTAAAACCAAAGTGAAATATGGTCAGGTTAAATATTCTATGTCTATGGAAGACTATCGTAAAATGATAGACCATCAAAAAGAGTTTGAAAGACGCTGGAATGAAGACCCAGAAGGGTTAATACAAGAGATTTTATCCGATATTCCAAACAAAAAATAGTGGAGAGTTACTCAAACGGCAAGAGGTCTGTTTGCTAAACAGATAGCATCAAAAGTGGAACAGGTTCGACCCCTGTACTCTCCGCCAATATGGGGTTCTAACTTATATCGTAAAGTGAACGACTGAAACTCGTTATAACCGGATGCAGACGCCGGGTGCCCCACCAATAACAAAATTAGCTACGATTAAGTTCGTAGCTTTTATTTTTGCCTATTCCATGCTGCCATGATATATTAAAAAGTAAAATGATACAGAAGTAACATTTAGTTAACTTTCTCCCGCTAGGGATTTTTCTGTATTTGGAGAACAACATCAATGAGTGTAATGGGCGTAACAGGCGTCAACGAAGAGCAAAAAGAGCTGGAACGAGTAATTCTCGATAACAGCCACAAAATTATTATTGCTACTGGACGAGCAGGGACTGGTAAAGATTTCATTTCTATTGCTAGCGCGCTGCAACTTAAATCAGATAAAAAATATCAAAATATTTTTTACGTCCGTGACCCAATAGAAGTCGGTGAATCGCTAGGTTTCTTAAAAGGCGATGAAGAAGAAAAGTTTGATCCATTCCTTGGGCCGCTTCTTGATACAGTTACCGCTATTTGTAATAATAGTAATGATAATTTAAATCCAAACGATTTACTTTATAAAATTGAAGGAATTCCGCTTAACTTTGTTCGCGGCCGCACATTCGAGGATGCTATTGTAATCTGCGATGAATGCCAAAATATGAACTTTACCGAACTGCAAACAATTATTACTCGTGTTGGAAAATTCAGTAAAATTATATTGCTTGGTTCTTATTCTCAAATAGACAAAAAAGAGCAATTACGAAAACCTAAGTGCGATTTCCAAGTTGCGGCGGAAGCGTTAGTCGCAAAAGATTATGTAAGCTGCGTAGAATTAAAACAAAGCGTACGCAACGATTGGTGCGCGGAAGTCGATCAAATCTTTGATGACCTAAAGCGAAAAACATTCTAGCCGATAGGAATAAAAATCATACTCCTGATTTGATTTTTAGGAGTATTTTTTTGTAAACTAATTTCTGTTGATAAGAAACTTATGAAAAACGGCATGAAAACTAAATTAATGATTTGGGGGACAGTCTTAGCATCAGTTGCTATGATTGGTACTTTTGCCGCGCAAGAAACACTTCCTGTAGAAGCAGCAACCACAAGCAGTTATACTGAAGCAACGATTAGCTTTGGTACGACTATTCAAGATAATTTTTGGCGTAATGTAACTACAAGTACTTTTACTTCGTCTTCCGCGTCCTCTTATGTCACAACGAGCGGTTTTACAAGTAAACAAAAAGTATCTTATGTTGTTTCTAATTGCCAAGAACAGGGAGCTGATTATTACGATAGTTATGCTTTGCAAATAGGAAAACTTTCCTATTGGCCAAAGGGCACAACATCTGGTTCGTTAACCATTACCTTATCTAACGCTAAATATATTTCTGTTTCAATTTACGCAGATACATATTATGATTCCGATAATTACTATTATGATATTCCTTTTGCAATAAACGGAACTAGCTATATAAATAATGGAAGTTGGGGAGCTTCTTCTGGTTCTAGTCAGAGTAGCGTTCCGCAATACGATGTTTACTATTGTACCAATCCGCAAACCTTATTAACCATTACTGTTCCCGGTACTACTGAACAGTATGATATGATTTATATAACAAAAATAGTCTTCCACTTATCTAAATAGCACGATCTTCGCATTGTGTTATTTTTTTTGAACTCTTGAAAGCGCTTCCAATTTGGAAAGACCTCATATTTTTTCTACCATGAAGCATGGAAAAATATTATCAAATTACTAGTGCTGTTCATAAGGGCAGCGATGTCGCCATGATTGCTGGATCGCGAGGTTCCGCAATAGACAAAGTTGGTGACATCTTATTCGACCGCGATATGCAGGTACAAGATATTTACTATCGCGACGAACCGCATCATCATCAAGAAGTTTTAAAATGTGAGGACGGCTCCTTATTCTTTATTGATAGAGTCGTAATAAACTAATGAAAAAGCAAAAGAAAACTCAAAAGGACAAAGAGCCGCAAACTGACTCCTACTTGTATACAACTCCTACCACAAATTGGCCTTTCTCGAAAAAACAACCTATTATATAGTGTTAGGCTTCCTCAAAGTTTAACGGTTTAGTTTAAAAAAGAAGGTTTATGTTTATGTTAGAAGATGCAATGTTTGGTGACATTTTCAATGGTTTTTTCGACCGCGATTTCTATGAAAGCGCAAAGTATAAAGCCTATTACAACAAGGATAAAACTAAAGTAATCTTTGTTTTTAATACCCTTGGCGTTGGCGCAAAGGATATTAGTGTTGATTTCGATAAAGACGTTATGCACGTTGTTGGCAAGACAAAAGTCGAAGAGACTGGCGCGACCAATAGCGTGGACTACAAACTTCGTCTCGATATGACGGAGTATAAAGGTTTTGAATTCGATAGCCGCGATGGATATACTTATGTGTATGCCACGCTCGCTAAAGCACCCAAAAAAGTGGAGGTTAAACGCATAGAGCGCTAGACCACATTCTTTTGAGGAGCTTAATATTGGGTTGGAAGAGATTCCAGCCTTTTCTTTTTCAAAAATACATTGACATCAACCAGACTATTCTGTATAATTATAATGTAAGGTAAAGGAGAAGGAAAATGAGTAAGATTAATTATGCTATTACGCCGCAGTTGGCAGAAGAAATAAAACTTCCCCTCGATTCCGACATAGTTATTGACAGAAATCATAAACACTTGGCTTTTTGCGGCAAAACAATGAGTCTTGTTGTTACTACTACTTATGAGACAACTTCTGAAAAGTTAATGGTTGCTGCATGGGAAAAGAGCGGCAAAATAACGCGAAAGGATTAAAATGGATATTTTAGAATTAAAAATTGCGGATTTATTAGAGTTCTTTCATAATCATTGCAAAGGTTGTCCGTTTTATAACACCATTTGTAAATATAGAGATGATACCGAAGGAGAATGCGACCCCATGGACATGGAACGCTTTGATGGTATCTGCTACGATATGATGAAAAATAATAAGATACAGCGAAAACTTCGCGCAGCTTATGTTAAAAGATATGAGTTTAATAAACCTATGACTGTAAAACAGGCTCGCGCGATTAAGTTCTGCGAAATATATTGCCCTAAATATGAAGGACATAACGCTGCGGACGCGACTGAATATTTGAATAAAAATATGGAAAACGCGCAGAAGGCGATGAACAAAGAAATTGACAAGTGGTGCACCAGACCGCCGTCAGAAGAGAGTAAATAATATGAAATATTTTGTTGTTAGTGATATACATAGTTTTTATAATGAGCTTATCCGTGCTTTAAGCGATACTGGGTATGATCCAGCAAATCCAGAGCACAAACTCATTATTTGCGGCGATCTTTTTGACAGAGGTCCAAATTCTTTTGCTACCTTTAAGTTTATCGCCCCGCTTGTTAACAGCGGCAAAGCAATTTTTGTGCGCGGCAATCACGAGGATCTTCTTGAAGATTTAGTTTATCGTGGTTATCCGCATGATATTGATGGTCACGATTGCAATTGCACCACCGATACAATTTGTCAGTTGGCTACTGCTGATGGAACTACTTGCATTGATACTTTATCAATGGCTTTTGGCGATGCTTGCGAAGCAGTTAAACCAGTTTTAAAGTGGATTAACGAGCATTCGGTTCCTTATGTTGAAATCGGACGCTACATTTTTGTGCATTGTTGGATTCCAACCATTAATTGCGATGGTTTACCAGCCTATTACACGCATGACCGCGTTTATAAATTTAATCCGAATTGGCGCAAAGCTGATATGCACGACTGGAAAGACGCTACTTGGGGCAATCCATGCAATATGTATGGAAAAGGCTTATACGAATCAAATAAAACCATTGTTTGCGGCCATTGGCACGCTTCTGCGTTCCACAACCGTTTTGAAAAACACATTGGTCCTGAAAATGATTTTGATGCTGAAGCCGATTTTAGCACCTTCCGCAGCGATGATAATGCGGTTGTTGCTATTGATGCCTGCACCGCTTGGACTGGAAAAGTAAATGTGCTGGTTATTAATGATACTGATAAAGTCCCAACAGATCCAGTAAATATGTCAGAAGGAACAAAAGGAGCAATATATGCAAGACTTCACTAAAAAAGACAAATATGGCAATACGCCATTCACTACGATTGTATACCGTGGTCAGACAATTGATTTTTACGATGACGATAATGGTCAGAGTGTTTACTTTTACTATGGCGGCGAAGAATTCGGATGCGGCAGTTTTAATCCCAACTATGAGGATGAAATGCACGCAATAGTAGATAATAAACTTGATTTTGTCGAGTCGATTACTGAAAAAGATATTTCTATTGATATCATGAAAGATGATGATGGTTATTGGTTCCATGCTAAATGTGGCGCTCCAGTTTCTATTGTTCATGCCGCTACAATCCGCGAAATTCGTAGTTTGGCAAGCAAGGAAATTGACCGCTTTGCTGCTTGGCTAGACAATCCTAATCGTAAAGAAGTAGTTTTCAGTGATTTATTGAAAAGAATGAAGTAGGTGAGGAGCGCGGCAAAACGCGAAACATCTTGCCAAACCCCACGACATATCTTATAATATATATAGTTAAGGGTAAAGCCTGCGGTTGTCCACTCATGACGGACATCTGAAGTCCAGCGTATAGCTGAGGCTGACCGATAATAAGGTTTCCTTAAAAGTCCTGACGCCGCAATAGACCGAACCCGTAATTAACATTTGGGAACAAGTGTGGGGGAAAGTGAGTTGCGCTAGGGTAGCCGCAGCTGTTGCAGATATATAATTGAAACTGCAAGCAGGCTGTAAGAAAATAGTCCTGTCTGAAAAGATGGGACTTTTTATTTTAAAAATATCTTGCCAAACCCCACGACATATCTTATAATATATATAGTTAGAAAGGAAGTACTTGTGCTTCGGGCGACGACTCCTAGTCACCATTTACTTCAGTTCTAATAGCCCGGTGTTTACAACATCAATCGTTCCTAATTAGCATACGAAAACGGGCCAATTTATTGTTCCCATCGTATGTAACGGATTGTGAGGAGAACACTGCGCGGCGGCACTTAGTGATATTTCCTAAAACACTATTTGGCCGGGATAGTTCTGATGCTCTTGCCCTTCAAAGAGCATCTTTTCTGTAGTTGATTTTATAAATAATTTATTGTATATTAAAAAGTCATAATAGAGGGAAAAAAATATGAATGATATGCGAGTGTGATTTAATAAGAAACAAGAGAATTTCTATCCTGAAACAAAAGAAGCGGTAAATATTTTAACTTCAAGAATAACATCTTTTGGTCTTTCTGTTTTTAATACAGAAATTGAAATATTAAGCGGGTATGGTGCTACAGTAGAAAATTATTCTGACGCTTTGGCTAGATTGTTTAATTTAGGAATTTCTATAAAAACTCCAGAATATGATGCTAATAACACAATAATAATGAAAGAATATAATTCTATTAAAGATATTCAGATTATAAGTTCAACATTTTTAGGAAAAAATATAATGGTTCCTTGTTCAAAAAACGATGCTGCATTATTGGCTACTATTAATTCTGAGCAACAAATAGAAACACTTATTCAAATAGCACATTTTACATATTTTAAAACTGAAAAAACAGATTTACATGCTACTTGAAACTACAAACCAAACGAATCCTACACTACAATTTGGAATTGAGAAGTTGGTATGACTCCCGATAAAGAGAGTTTCTATATTGATGCTCTGTGTGTAGACTAAAAAAATCCAAACAATAAAGAGAACGCTACGGCGTTCTTTTTTATACTAAATAAAAAGGACGAGTGCCCATAACACTCGCCCTACAAGGTTTGCTGGAAACTATTGCCCAGCTCCTGTTAAATTTTGTGGCAACACACCAATTGCGTTGTCTGTCGTCTCGTATCTTAAATTAGCAATATCGAAGGCTGCTGTTGAACCGGCAGGTCCGAATTGTTTATCTAGGCTATGAAGCCAATCGCTCCAAGTATAAAGTTCAGTCATAAAGTTGAAATGCGTTTTGCACTCTTCTCGCGCTGCGTTTATAAATTGCGATTTAGCAATCATAGGAAGTTTCTCAAAACTTTCCTTATAAGTTGTAATTAATCTATATGCTTCAGCATTAATTTTATCAAGCTTTTGCTTTGTTTCCGCGCTTCCATCAAGGAATGACGCAGTTTGGATACTGTAATAGTAAAGCGCAATAGAATTGATAATGATTTCGTGTCTGCGCTCGCAATTTTTAGAAGTAAGTATTTTCATTACTTCGTCTGCGCTATAAATGAAATCGTCGCAATAAGTCCATAGATAGGCTTTTTTATCGCTATTTTTACGAGTTAAGCTGTTCGGATTGCTCGCCCAGAAATATGTGATAGAAGGGCAATATAAATGTTCATCCGGTGCGGAAAGCAGCACAACCTGCTTATTAAAGTACATATCTTCAAATAAGCGCAAAGAACTATGAAATCTAATTCCCATCTTATCTAAAAACGCGCGACGATAAAATTTACCATGCGTCCAAACCATATTGGCTTGATGCGGAATAAGATTATATTGATTATTTAAAGTATTTTCCTCTAACCATTGAGTGCTTACAACAGTCCATGGTTTTACCATATTTTGCATAATAAAACGATAAACCTCAAGCAAAGTTATGCAAGAGAAAAATCTATCATCTGCGTCAATAAAAGTAATTATATCGTTGGTTGTGTGGTCAATACCCATTTGACGAGTACAACCAGGTCCTTTATTTTCGGGCGCGTAAAGATATTGAATCTCAAATGGGAACATTTTTAAAAAGTTCTCGTTGAGTTTTGTATCTGAATGGTCGTCAGCAATAGTAACACGCAAAAGTCTAAAGTTGAATCCAACTTGGCCAGCGATAGAATTTAAAGCATTAACGATTAATCCCTCTGGCTCGTTGTGGCGCGGAATAATAATATCTAGAGTGGGAATCTTTACCGCGTTCTGCGGTAATGGTTGTTCAGTCATTACAAACAATTTCCTTTAACTGGTATATTATATGTCTCTGGAGAAAGCGTAGCAAAAATAAGACCATTGTGAAGCGAAATATCTTGTGATTGTCCGGGAGGAAGCATATAATATATGTATAGGGTGGAAAATATGGAAAAAGAAATAAATCAATTTACTGGTGGGGAAATAGCGGCAAAAACTGTCTGGGTCGACAGAAAAGGTAAAGAGCTAGAAATGTCGCAAATAAACGACGATTATTTGTTTAATATTTGCGCTTTTATGGCAAAGGGTGGAGGATGGAATTGGTTTTTAACTCCAGAGCGTAAAGAAGCCCTTTTCATGGAAGCTCGTCGCAGATTTAAAAACGACAAAGAAAAAGCAGTTAAAGTTATTATATATGACTGTGAATCAGATCGCGCACTAGAAGAGAAGTTGGGCAGATTCGTTGAGGACGATGAGTGCTATCCATATTTTTCTGATGATGAGTGCTAAATGTCTTGACTAAATCTAAGAAAAGGTTTATAATTATTATATAGTAAAGGAAGAGGAAAAAATGAGTAAAGAAGAAACAAAGCGTTATTTGACTAATACAATCAGCTTGCTTTTGGCTAACGCGCCGAAAGAAATTTTAAACGCGGACCAAGAAAAAGAATTGGGCACGAAGATTCAGGCTTATGTCGTTTTAGATGATGATAAAAAGGCCGCGGAAAAAGCCGCTAATAGCCCTCTTTATCAGGATTATGTCAATGCTCGTAATGATTTTATTACGCATAATATTCGTCTTGTTGTTAAATTAGCAAACCAATATACCGGTTACAAAGTACCTATCGAAGACCTTGTTGATGAAGGTATGTTTGGTCTTATGACCGCGGTTGAAAAGTTTGACCCGAAACGCGGTTTTAGATTTTCAACAATGGCAACATGGTGGATTCAACAGGCCATTACTCGTTTTGCCACGCAAAATCGTCGTCAGATTCGTTATCCGGCGCACGTTCAGGAAATGTTAAGCAAGATTAATAAAGCTCGTCAGGAGTATGTTAATTTGCATAACGAAGAGCCAACTGATGAACAGATTTCTGAAATGTTAAAGGGAGAAATTACTCCTGATAAGATTAAGGAACTCTACCAGAATACTCAACCTATTACTTCTATGAACGCTCTTGTTGGCGATGAAGATAACAGCGAAGTCGGAGATTTCATTCCTGATGAAGGAGATAAGTCGCCCGATCAGTATGTTTCAGAGTCCGAAAATAAGGATATCATTGATGTTCTTATTGACGGTGCTTTAACCGAACAAGAAAAGAAGATTGTTTACGCGCGCATTGGTTTGCACGGTCAGCAAGAAGAGACGCTCGAACAAATTGGCCAAGAAATTGGTTTAACTCGTGAGCGTGTTCGTCAGCTTGAAAAAGGCGCGTATGACAAGATGAAGTTATACGCGAAAAAGCATAATATCGAGGTGAACTAATGTGGAAGATTCAGATTAGATGTCTTGGCGAAAAAGAACCAGATAAGTGGTTAGATTACGAATTTAACCTTAGCACTTATGGCGCCGCGCTTGAAAGGGTTAATCACCTGAAAGAAACAAACGCGGGTTTTGGCGATGACTACAGAATTTTGCGGCAGATTCACCTCTCAGAACCCACTAATTGGGTCCGCTATGACGACGGGTCAATTCATACTGATTCTCCGTACACGCAAGAAATCGTAATCGTTCTCCCCAATAATGGTTCATATGAGGATTTGATAGAAGCGGTTAAACATTATTTAGAAGGAAAGAACTAATGTTACCCGTCTCCCAATGCGATTACTAATCTCTATTTTGACGATTTATAAAAAAAATATTAATATAAATAGAAAGGTGGATAATAATCCATGGACAGTGCTATTGCAATTAAGAAAGTAGACTCTTATCGCGTTGATACGGAAGAAGAAGCAAAGAACTTGCTTGAAGAACTCCGCAATAAATCGCAAGGTTATGAGCTTACTAAACACGAAGTAAAAATGAAAACAAAAAAGGTCAAAGGTGAAATTGTTGACTCTTGGTATGTTCTCACTGTTACTTTTGAGTTGCTAGACGCATCTATTGATGCATAATGTTAGGAATATATTGTATAATAAACAATAAAAATGGTCGCAGATACGTCGGCCAGAGTATAAATTTGAGTCGGCGTATCCGTGAGCATTTTTCCAAATTACGCAAAGGAACGCATCCAAACGAAGCGTTACAAAAAGATTTTAATACTGATTGACACTATTTCCAAGTAGTTTACTTGGAGGTAAATACGCCGCAACATAAGTTAAGCGAGCGCGAAAAGTATTGAATTGATTATTACGATACTAGAGATCCTGAAAAAGGCTACAACATACAAGTTGCGACCCCTACAAGAAAATATACGGATCGAAATGTAGTAATTCCTACTCATGAAGACTATTTGAGCGAATTACTGGAGAAGCATAAAGATGAAAAATAAAAAATGATGCTGATGATGGCAGTTGCTGCTAATTATCCGCGCACCAATTTGGATGATTTTTGGAACTTTAGTGTTCCTAGTTATGCTTTTCTATCCTCATAAGAAAATGTATTGAGACAAAAATATGCTTTGCATAGAAACTCTCGATAAAGAAGGATGGGGCGGCTTTGAAGCAGGATGATGCAAAGTAGTTTGCCACAATCCAGATATTTGGCTTTTGGCGCACGAAAGCGGGCATCAAATCCAAATGATGCTAATGGGCGACTTATCATTTCTAGTAAGTTTCTTGCCGAGCGTAGTAAGATATTGGTATATTACTTTCCATCCAAAATACGATAAACCTTATGATTATGCGTGATTTGAAGGCACTGCTAGTCAATGGGGCAGACAACTTTATTTAGCCGATTACGATTACGATTGAATTGCTGAGCGTCGCAAATGAGACGAACAGCATAAAACTAAATAGCTTTTATACGGGGAATTGGTGTAATGGAAACATACCGATCTTCAAAATCGGGAGGCAGTCTCCAAAACTGCAGATAAGGGTTCGAATCCTTTATTCCCCGCCAAATTTAAATTTAGGAGATTTATGGAATCTTTAGAAGAATATTTAATTCCAACTATTGGTTGGTATGCTCGCCATGAAGGCGTACGCATTCCGACTAAACGAGACGAAGACGCAGGATACGATATATATGCAGATTTAAAAACATATTTTATTCTTCCTCCGCATGAGTCTTATATGTTCCCAACCGGACTATCAGTTATTTTGCCGCATGATTATTATCTAGAACTTTGGGAACGCGGCTCAACCGGTAAATTTAGCCTTTCGCGTCGTTGCGGAGTTGTTGATACTGGTTACCGCGGCGAAATCTTTGTGTATTTAACAAATTGCCAAGACCATGCTATTGTATTTAATGCTACTCCAGAAGAGCAAGAGAAACTACAAAATGGTGATATGGAGTTTTATCCATATGGCAAAGCCATTATACAAGGGATTCTGAAGAAAAAATGCGCGGCAAAAACTAAGACCTATACCACTGAAGAGTTTAACGCGCTCTCCCCGACAGAACGAGGAGAAGGTAAAACTGGTAGCAGTGGTAAATAACCGTCGATCTATAATGGATAGAGCAGTCTAACGATTGCTCTTTTCTTTTTACTATTTCCGCTTTTGACCCACTAATCCAACAAGAATAAAATAAAAATGTAATAAAAACACCATCATGCCAGCTCCTTTGTTTTAGAGCGGACGGAGGAATATATGTCTGAAAAGGAGAATGGATTAGTATACTCAGAAGACGACCACGATATGCTAATCAAGCATGATACAGAACTCGTTGAACTAAATAAAAGAGTTGATGATTTGACTGTTTTAAAAGAAAATGTTATTCAGTTGACCGCGTTAGAAAAACACCTAGTAGATGATAGCAAGTTGCTCACTGAACAACATGACGCTATGGTTAAAGATAATAGCAAACAGTGATCTGATATAGCGACTCTTACTATTAAATTAGACCAATCTATATCTAATCAAACTGACTACATGAAAAGTGTAGAAACGCAATTGAGCGCTGTAAAAAAAGATATCAACGAAGTAAAAAATGATGTAAGCGATGTGAAATCTCAAATTGGGGTTCTCAACTGCGCTACAGATATAAAAAAAGCTCGTATAACTGCAATAGGAACTTCTATAGCGGCGTTAATCGCAGCATTAGCAGCTATCGTTGTAGCATTAGTTCCTCTATTAAGAGGATAAGGAGAAAAAATTATGATCCTAACCGATTTAGACCCAACACAAATTATTACAGCCATTATAGGCGGCGCTTTTGCACTATTAGGAACTTGCATTACTGCATTCTTAGTACCTTGGCTAAAAGCAAAGGCACAATCTATTAAAGATGAGAACGCGCGCAAAGCAGCGGAACTTGCTATTGATATGGCGGGCGGAGTTGTTGTCGCGGCGGTCAATGCCACTTCGCAAACTCTTGTTTCTGAGTACAAGAAAAATGGCAATTGGAACGATGAAACTAAGAAACTTGTAAAAGAAGAAGTAATTAAACAGGTTGAAGCATCTTTAACCGCAGAAGAAATTTCTGCTATTGCAAATTATAGCAAGATGGCACTCAAAGATTGGATCTCTCAGCAAGTTGAGTCGTATATCAGAACCGACGATCCGAATGCCGTAACTACTAAATAACTACTAATTTGTTACTGAATGAAAAAGAGGGGAAAAAGCCCCTCTTTTTTGATTTATATTGCCCCTCTAAGTAAACTATTACTGTAAATGATATTCTTTGCTAATGAACAACATGACTACGTATTAACGTTCGATATTGAGTTTGATCAGTCTTCGATAGTTCAATTTGCCGGCATCCTATTTAAAAAGATGGGAAACGACGGCGTTTTTGCTATTTACAGAACGCTCAATACTTATGTTAGCTGCAATCCTTCTTATCCGTTCCGCGCGTATACGAATTTAAGTACAGAATTCCTTATTGAAAACGGAGTAAGAAAAGAAGATTTGGTACAGCAAATTGAGGATGTTTTTTTGAAAGATATACCTCTTGATAAATTACTCATAGTTAGCCATGGTTTGCAAAGTGACAGGGAAATATTAATTAAAAACTGCATTAATTTGCAGTACGACCCAAAAACTATAAAACCCATCGACGGATACTGTACTTTTACACACGCTAGAAAAATTCTCGCTCGCAAAGAAAATTTAAAACTTTGTGATGTGGCGCGCGAAGCCGGCTGATACATGGACAGAGAACATAACGCGTTTAATGATGCTTGGGCAACGGCATGAGTTTTTAGCTATTTAAAAGCTATGGAGTAAATATGAATTTTATTGATTTGAAAGAGCTAAGTATCATAGACATAAGCGATTATGTGACTATGGAATTGCACGTAGATGGCGGCAAGTTATTGGATATGCCACTTACCAAAGCTAGGGAATACGTGCAAAATGTAATGAGAATTAATTATAAAAATGAAAACGTATTAGTAAAAGTTCTCGTTATGAATTTTAAAGAGAATGACACAGAAGCGGAAACGGAAGATTTCGAAGCTATCTGTAATCTTGTTGTAGGAACCATATTGCGGCTAAATACAACAGACACGCCAAGACCAGAAAAAGAACTTGGGAAGATAATGAATAAGTTGACAGATGGTCAATATAAATTACATCCTGATTTCCAGAATAGATTAAATTGTCCGATTTCTAATATTCGCCAATGCGGTGATTGGAAAATGATGAATAAATCTATTAATATAATTATAGAGCAAGAAGCGGGTTCACTAAGATATGAACTAATTGCTCCAAAGAAAGAAAAATAACAATGTTTAAAATTTTCACTGATGGCGCGTGCTCCAGCAAAGATAATGTTGGAGGATGGGGTTTCGTTGTGTTATCTGAAAACGATCACCAAACAGAAACGAAGAGCGGCGCAAAAGCCGGCACCACCAACAATGAAATGGAATTGACTGCGGTTTTAAACGCGTTGTTCTGGGCCAACAATCATAAAGAAGAAGCCGTTGTTATTTATTCCGATAGTGCTTATATAGTTAATTGCATCCACGATAAATGGTATAAGCGTTGGCAATATAATGGTTGGTTGACTGAAAAGAAAACTCCAGTTTGTAATAAGGAACTTTGGAAAGAAATAATCGCTTTTCTTGGTGAGAATGTTACTATTACTAAAGTAAAAGGACACGCAGATAGCGTCGGGAATAATGCGGCCGATAATTTGGCTGTTGCGGCTCGATTAAAGAAGAGCGATGAAATGTCTCACGTACTTAGCGAGGAAGAATACAAGAATAGTTTATGCAAAAAATCTTAATTTTATCTCCATTAGACGAAACAAATGTTTTTACTCATGCTTCAATGTATAAAATTTTAGCAGAGAAATGTAATGTTTTAAGTGTGCCTATGTATGCCGATTATCTTTTACAAAATAAAATCGCGCAAAACGAAGAAGAAGCGTTAATTTTTGCTCTAAAAAGTATTGATACGTTCTTAAAGAACGCCGAAAAAAGCAGCAAAGACATAGTTATTATTGGTAATTGCACGAAAGATAATCAGTTTAATATGATTATCGGTTTTAATAAAGCAACTTTAAAATTAGAAGCAGAACCTGATTTATTACTTACTAAAATGCAGCAAAAATATAAAGAAATTGGAAAAGTCAATCAAATCCTTTCTAATTTATATGCTCCTGCGGATTGCGAATCGTTCTTAATTGATAGTGAATTAACTGCGAAGTTCGTACTTGAATATCTTGATGGTGTTCATAATGGCGGCACTCCAGACGAACAAGCTCGTATTCAGAAAGAAAAATATGGTAGAGCTTAATGATTCTCAAAAAGCTGCTTTAGAGAGCGATGCTGAAAATGTAGTTATCACCGCTCCCGCAGGTTCGGGAAAAACGCTATGTTTAATTTCTGCGGTCATAGAGTATAGACGCAAGCATTTAAACGAAATTATAGATGTTATTACTTATACTCGCGCTGCTACTGCGGAACTCAGAGACCGCCTTGCAGAAGAGCATATTTTAGATGTAAATATTAGTACCATCCATGTTTGGAGCCGCGAAAGACTTAAAGAGCTAGCTTTAATGTATGGCTTTGAAGTTAAAGTGCTTGAAAAAGATGATATTATGCTTATTTTGCGACAGCTACTTGAACGCTATCCGTGCAAAGTAAAAGTTGAAATTTTATATAGTTATGTCACTGGAAATAAAAAAATGGATGTTTCTGATGGCTATGCAAAAAGTCTTGACCATTTAGATAAGATGTATATTGCATATAAGCGAAATAATAGCTTATATGATTTTACTGATTATCCGTTATATTTATTGACAATGTTAAAAAAGTATAACGAACATATCATGAATACCGACGCGCTTTTTGTTGATGAGCTGCAAGATGTTGACGACGAACAGCGACAACTTTTTGAACTAGTAAAAGCTCGCAAAAAGTTTTATATTGGCGACGCTTGGCAGTGTCAACCGGCAGGAACGCTTATACGATTAGCTAATAGAACTATCAAAAAAATCGAAAATATAGAAATAGGAGATCGCTTAGTTTCCTATTCTCATGAAAACGGCGGAATAACTGGTTGTGGACCTATGGCTAAAGGTTATCCCGTTACACAAAAACAAGAATTTTTATATTCTAACGATTATTTAATAACAATAACTACAGAAAGCGGTAAAAAATCTTCTTATACGGCCAATCATTTAGCTGTTGTTAATTTCGATTTAAATACAGAATATAATGAAATTACTTATTTAGAGTGCGACGACAATGGCAATTTCAGAGTTGGAACAAGTCAATTATATAATAAAGAAGTTAGTGCTTGTTGTTTCAAAAAAAGAATGATCGATGAAAATTGTACTAAACAATGGATTTTAGCTGCTTTTAAAACTAATTTAGAAGCAAGACGTGAAGAAGATCGTGTTACTTGTAAATATGGAATTCCTCAAAATATTTTTAATCCTAAGAATTGTGTTATGTATAGTTTAGATGACATAAAATATATTCTTGGAGGAGTAGATTTAGTTAAAAGAGGAAAAGAATGCTTAAAAGATTATAAAC
>Ga0183101_1001066_pt1 | contig 29728 bp, 32 predicted proteins | sample Biomet3_FD_127790 | JGI IMG/M metagenome (GOLD analysis project Ga0183101, IMG submission 127790) | Microbial communities from bioreactor (seeded with sewage sludge) at LBNL, California, USA - Biofuel metagenome 3 | ecosystem: Engineered > Bioreactor > Anaerobic > Unclassified ...
CCGTCCGCCGCTAATCCACCCCGAAGGGCTTCATCGCTCGACTTGCATGTGTTAGGCACGCCGCCAGCGTTCGTCCTGAGCCAGGATCAAACTCTCAATTTTAAAGTTTGAATGCTCATTACTGTTTATTTGGCTACTAATCTAGTAGCTCAAAAGAATTGCTGGTTTAGTTTATTTAATAAAAGTCGTTTTGACTTTTAACCTCTGTTTAATTTTCAAGGATCATGTCGATTTAACTCGACTGCTTGTATATCTTATCATGCTCACTTTATCTTGTCAAGAACATTTAAAATATTTTTTTATTTTCTGTCGTTCTTAACAACTTTCATATAATATCATGAACAATTACTTATTGTCAACAACTTTTTAGTTGCTAACTTTTGTTCATTTGTATGTCGCTCATCAAGCAACGAATGTTATTCTATCATGTTTAAAGATATTTAAAAATCATAGACATTAGTTATAATTCAAATTACGTAAAAAATACTAAATTTTTCTTTCATATTCTCCATATTAATCCTATTGATACACCCGAGTTAGTTTATCTCTGTTAGTAATAAAAAAGTAGAATTCACTCAGATTTATCATATATATTTCTGTATTTAAGTTGTTTTATAGCTGTTAATTAACTTTTTTCCTATATAGTAAATTTATATATCTATCATGTACACTACTATACATAGATAAAGCAGTTACCGAACCTATTAAAGCCATAAACATATCCCACTGTGTATCCCATACATCACCCTGTGTACCTAGAAATGCATCTGCTGCTGTACCTGTAGCTGTAGCTACACCCCATTCTACTAGCTCATATGAAGCACTTATTGATAAACAAATGCATACAACTATAAAAAATAGCATTTTTCCTTTATTCAATACTGATTTTCGTATTAGTATCTCTCTAGAAATGAGAGCTGGTATGAATCCCTGTGCAAAATGTCCCAAGCGATCATAATAATTTCTACTTAAACCAAAGATATCTCTTATATAGTTAAACAGAGGCATTTCTGCATACGTATAATGTCCTCCAATCATTAAAATAACAGTATGAATTAAAATAAGAGTATAAACAAATGTTGTGAATTTAAATCTATTATAGGTTGATACTACTACTATACACCCTATAATTGCAGGAAAGACCTCTAAAAACCATGTAAAAAAATCTTTTGGATTAATCATTGACCAAATAAATACTATGAAAAATATTATTAATAGAATTGAGTGAGAATATTTAACTTTCTTATTCATATTCATAAACACTTTAAATTCCTCTCTATTTTTTCTAACTTCAATATAAAGGACAGTATTTATCTATCTTACTGTCCTTTGAATTGAAAAATTAAATTATCCTTTTTATTTAGTACTCTATAATACTCATTCCTTCTAATACTTTATAACACAATTTTTTATCATGCTTTACAGCTTCAATTAAATACCGCCACTTATCATTTATCTCATTATCCTTATTCGTACTAAGCAGAACTAAATCAGGACTTTCACACTCTTCACCTGTCATAATATTTAAATATTTAATTTTGTTTGTCTCCTTATCAAAACTTACTTTAATCTTAAATCGTGGATCTTTCGCTAATCTACAAACACTTACATTTACCATATTCATTACTCCTTCCTTGTATATATGTCAATTTGTGTATCTATGACTTTTTAATTCTTTTTCTCATAATCTTTCTTTATCTTTCTTTTAACCATAATAAACGTCATTTATTCTTTATCGACTGAATTTTCAAAAAATTTATAGGTAAATTAATTTTTGTTTAATCTTTTATTCATTTATATAAAAAAATCACCTATAGTCCAAACACTTTTTTTCAAAGTGTCCATCCTATAGGTACCATTATAAATAACCACACTCTCTTTTACTTACTTTCCATTATAGCAAGCGCAACTGCTCCTATAACTCCCGCATCTGTTCCTAAAGCAGCTGGCACTATTTTAGTGTTTTCCCACATAGCTTTAAAGCACCTCTGTTCTACCACAGCCTTTACTCTATCAAATACTATAGCTCCTCCTTTTGAAACTCCTCCTCCTATTATAACCATTTCCGGATCAAAGGAAGTTATTATATTAGAAACGCATATTCCTAGATAGTTTAAAGCTTTGTTAAGTATATTTTGTGCTACAGAATCACCTTTTTCTGCTTCTTTAAATACTTCATAAGCTGTTATCTTTTCAAAGTTTGATAGAGATGTTGATTCACCTTTTTCTACCGCTTCCTTTGCAAATTTTGCTATAGCAGTACCTGAAGCTAAAGCTTCTGCACATCCATAATTTCCACAATTACAACGTGGACCATTCTTTTCTATAGTCATATGACCTATTTCTAAAGCATTGCAGGTGTTTCCTCTATATATCTTTCCGTTTAAAACAGCACCACCACCTATACCAGTGGAAACTGTTATAAAAATCATATTATCCGTTCCTTTTCCTGCACCAAAAACATATTCTCCTATAGCCGCTGCATTAGCATCATTATCTAAATATACAGGAATATTAAACTTATCCTTTATAGGCTTAACTATATTAAAGTTTTTAAAAGGAAGATTTGGTGTAGTTATGATTTTTCCTTCCTTAGCATCTAAAGGCCCTGGTGAACCAATACCTATTGATATAATTTCATCTTTATCTACCTTAGATTCTTCAATTACCTTTTCTATGACAGTTATTATTCTTTCTAATACTGCCTTTTCTCCTTCTTCTGCCTTTGTAGGAATTGTATACTTGGAAATTATATCTCCTTCAAAACTTGCTATAGCTCCACATATTTTTGTTCCACCTAGATCAATTCCTATAACACATTTATTTTTCAAATAAAATCCCCCTCACTCTATATGGAATGTACACACTAAATTTATTACATACTATTATATGTTTAAATTTTACATTTTTTAATGCTTTTATTCGCTGACTAAAAACTCTAATAACCGAACGTAATTTAAGCTTTACTTCGCACATTATATCCTATAAACTCTTGATTCATAGGGTTCTAATATAAAATTTGTGATGTCATTATGAGGTTTAACATAATAGTTGCATAACATCACTCTATCATAATTTAATATTACATCTTCATACCTATATACTGATTTCGAAGATGATAAATTACAAATAACAATAACTTTTTCTTTATTTAAAGTACGTGTATATGCATAAATTTGCTCATTACTCTCTAAAATCAGATTATATTCACCATATGTGAATATAGCATTTTCTTTCTTAATAGAAATCATTTTCTTATAAAAATTAAGTATAGAATTGGAATCTTTGTCTTGTTTTGCTACGTTAATTTCTTTATAATTTGGGTTAACACCAATCCAAGGAGTTCCAGATGTAAAACCAGCATTTGCTGTTTCATTCCATTGCATAGGAGTACGAGAATTATCTCTAGATGATACCCATATAATTTCCATTATATCTTTATGAGACATCCCTTGCTCTCTTTTTATTGTATACATATTTTTTGTTTTTACATCATTATATTCCTCAATAGTTTTAAACTTAACATTAGTCATTCCAATTTCTTGTCCCTGATATATAAATGGTGTTCCTTGCATCATAAAGTACATAACAGCTAGTGCTGTTGCACTCTCACGCCAGTATTCCCTATCATTCCCCCAAATAGAAACAACACGTGGGATATCGTGATTTTCAATATATAATGCATTCCATCCTTTACCTTCTAATCCTTTTTGCCACTTTGATAATACCTTTTTTAACTCTACTATATTTAACTTATTATCTATTTCAGCATCCCATAAATCTAAATGTTCAAACTGAAATACCATACTAAATTTACCTTCTTCTTCTCCAACCCAAAGCTCTGCATCTTCAATTTTAACACCATTTGCTTCGCCAACAGTCATAATATTATACTTATCAAAAGTATTCTCTTTTATCTCTTTAAGATATTCATGAATTCCTTCCACGTTCATATGTTTCTCGAAAGATGGTACGTATTTCATTCCCTTTGGATTTGGCATATCTTTTAATCCATCTTCTTTTTTAATATGACTGATTGCATCAACCCTAAAACCATCAATACCTTTATCTAACCACCAATTAATAGTATTGTAGATTGCTTTACGCATTTCAGCATTTTCCCAGTTTAAATCTGGTTGTTTTTTTGAAAATAAATGTAAGAAATATTGATTACTACCTCCATCATATTCCCATGCAGAATCACCAAAAATACTTTCCCAATTATTTGGTACCTCTCCTTGTTTGGTATCACGCCATATATACCAATTCCGTTTAGGATTGTCTTTAGAGGAACGAGATTCAATGAACCATGGATGCTCATCACTTGTGTGATTTATAACTAAATCAATGATAAGTTTCATACCTTTGCTGTGAACTTCTTGTATAAGATTATCAAAATCATGCATTGTACCAAACTCATCCATAATATCTTGATAATCACTGATGTCATAGCCATTATCATCATTTGGCGATTTGTACATTGGGCAAATCCAAATTACGTCAATCCCTAAATCTTTTAAATAATCTAGTTTGGAGATTACACCTTGCAAATCACCTATTCCATCACCATTTGAATCCATAAAGCTTCTTGGATATATTTGATATGCTATAGCTTCTTTCCACCATACTTTTTTCATGTAATATCTTTCCTTTCATTTTTGCCTATAAGTATTTCTATTTCTACTCCATAATGATCTGATACTACTGGTTTATTTGTACCATTAAATATTACTTTAGAATATTCAACATCTATTTTTCTATTTGTTAGAATTAAATCTAGTCTTAGATTGTTCTTATTTAAATCCCAACCATCTATTTTACCTTTTACTGTAATTCCACTATCACTGTCTTTAGCAATAGAAAAAGTATCATGTATACCTTTTTCTATTAAGTAATTGTATCCTTCATTTCTTGTAAATCCATTATTATTAAAGTCACCCATTAAAAATGTTAGTCTATCTTTTCTAATGTTTCCGAGTAATTTATCTACTTGTTCTTTAAAAGGTTCTTCTTCATCTTGCCACCAACCTAAATGACAAGAGTAAAAGTCTATAACCTCTTCATTTATCTTTATGGAAGCTCCTAGAACTTTTCTTGTTTTCCAAAAATTTTTATTCATAGCTTTACTTACGAAGAAGGAGTAATCTTCTTCAATTTTGTGCTTAGTTATAATACATACTCCTTCTTCATATCTATCATAGCCTATATGCGAAAAATCCCATACCATTTTATATTCCCTGCAGCCTAAGCTATCTAGTGCTTTTAATAAAACTAAAGCAAAATTATCTTCTTTTATAATATTAAAAATCAAATTTCCTTCTATAGACTGATTTACTTCTTGTAATGCAATTACATCATAGTCTTTTTCTTTTATTGTATTTGCAATAATTTTTATCTTTTCTTCTGTATTTTCCTCCATCCAGGAATGACAATTCAAAGTTAAAAGTTTCATTTTAAACTCCTAAAATATCAATAATCTCTGATTTTATTATATCTGCTTTTGGACCATATATAGCCTGGACCCCTTTATCTTTTACTATTAATCCTAAAGCTTTATTATTCTTCCATTCTTTCTCTTTTCCTACTAAACTTATGTCTTTAACTGTTACACGAAGACGAGTCATACAAGCATCTACGTCTACTATATTTTCTTTTCCACCTAACAATTCTATAGTATTATAAGCTAATTTACTTTTTCCTGTTACTGCAACTTGTTCTTTTGCTTCATTTTCTTCTCCCATATCTATATCATTTCCCGCACGTCCTGGTGTAGCTATATTAAATTTAGATATAAAGAACTTAAATACTGCAAAGTATAGTACAAAGAATATAACTAACATAATTACAAGGTTAAATAAGTCTTTTCCTAATCCTCCATTTACAATCATAGGTGTACGAGTTAAAAGTTCTATTAAACCAAAAGCATGAATACGTAAATTAATTAAATCTGCCACTGCAAAAGCAAAACCTGTTAAAATAGCATATACGGCATAAAGTATTGGTGAAACAAACATGAACATAAATTCAATTGGTTCAGTAACACCAGTTAAAAATACTGCTAAAGCTGCTGATAAATACATTGATTTGTACTTTGCACGTTTTTCTTTATCTACACTCATATACATAGCAAGTGAAGCACCTATTAATGACGCTGTAGATGTTATAACCTGTCCAACCTTAAAACGAGCTGGATGCACCGTATTAAGTAAGTGTTGATATCCTGCCATATCCCCTGACGCTTTTAAATTATTTAAATCTGTTATCCATGCAAGCCAAAGTGGATCTTGTCCTGAAACTATTTGACCTATTTTTGTTCCAGTTAATATTTTATATGTTCCACCAAGCTCTGTATAATTCATGGGAACTGTAATCATATGATGTAAGCCAAAAGGTAGTAATAAACGTTCTAATGTACCATAGACAAAAGTAGATATAAATGGAGCACTATCTTTTGAAGTTGCTATCCACTTACCAAATCCATTTAAAGCACTTTGCGCAAATGGCCAAACTATAGAAAGAATAATTGCTGATATAACTGAACCTACTATAACTATAAATGGAACAAAACGTTTTCCATTAAAAAATGCTAAAGCATTAGGCAATTTGTTAAAATTGTAGTATTTATTATATAAATTAGCTCCTAAGAAACCTGCGATTATACCAACGAACACTCCCATATTTAAAGCTGGAGCACCAAGTACTGATGTAAAGTAATCTTTAACTACAAGTTGTCCACCTAAAAGTGAATATATCGTTGCATTTGGGTCTGCAAGCATACTACCATTCACACCAAATATTGCTCCTGTAATACGATTAATTAATACAAAAGCTATAAGAGATGCAAAAGCTCCGCCAGCACGTTCTTTAGCCCAAGAACCACCTATAGATACTGCAAAGAGTATGTTTAAGTTACAAATAACAGCCCAACCTATGTCCTCCATAACACGTGCAATCGTTTGAACAAAAACTATATCATGAGCAGTCATTCCTATTAATTTACCTAAAGATATCATAAGACCTGCAGCTGGCATAACTGCAACTACCACTAATAAAGCTTTCCCAAATTTTTGCCAGAAATCAAATGAAGTTAGTTTTGATTTTTTTACATTCATTATATATCTCCTCCTTTGTTTATGTGTTATAATAAATTTTCTTTTAAAGTATGCAAACGTTTTTCACATATTTGAATTTTATTGTGCAAACGTTTGCTCATATTTAAATTATATTAGACACTGAAAAGGTTGTCAATGATATTTTTAAACATTTTCAATAGTTGTTTCAAAAAATAATATTAGGGCATCTATTTATTATTACAATAGATGCCCTAATATTATAGTTTAGTATATGATTAAAACTACTCAGTTGACCCTCTTTCTATTAAATTGGTTTCTATAATATAATGTCTTTCCTCTATATTGTTTTCCAATTTGTCGATTAATAGTTTGGCAGCATAATATCCTATTTTTTTTGCATTAATATCTACAGAAGTTAATGATGGTTTTTGGTACTCTGCTAAAAGAGTATTATTAAACCCTACCATAGCTATACCTTTGATATTTTTCTCTGTAAAATAAGAATTTGCCCCAAAAGCTAAAAAATCATCTGTAGCTACTATAGCAGTAGGTTTTTCTATATTTAACAATTCTTCAATAGCCCTATAGGCTAAATCTTCTCTAAAGTCTTCAACTTGTAAAATAATATTTTCATTAATATCAATACCATGCATCTTATGAGCCTGTTTATATCCGCTTAATCTATCCTTTGATACCGTTAACTTGCTACTAGCCCCTAAAAAAACAATTTCTTTATGTCCTTTAAGCAACAACTTACTTACTACATTATACATAGCGTTAAAATTATCATTATCTACCCAAAGTACATTTTTAGTATCTTCAGGTCTTCCGATTACTACAAATGGAAAATCTATTTCTTGAAGGTATTTTATACTTTTATCATTAAGACGAGCTACTGTAAGGATTATTCCATCTACTAAGTTACTGTTAATATAATCCTTTATATGTCTTAATTCATCTTCTTCAGTTTTACAAAAAGTATACATTATATAATATCCACATTTTTGAACATATGTACTTATTCCTGTCATAGCTTGGATAAAAAAAGGATTTTTAAATAAATCCTCTGCTTCCTTTGGTAAAACTACGCCTATAACTTTAGTACTTTTATTAGCTAAACTCCTAGCAATGACATTAGGATGATAATTTAATTTTTTTACTGCTTCTTCAATTCTTTTTTTAGTTTCTTCACTGATTCTAGAGCTTCCAGCAATAGCTCTTGATACAGTAGATGGAGAAACATTTGCTTCTTTAGCCACATCTTTTATTGTGACACTCATTCATTTCACATCCTATTCCATAATATAATAAAGTACAACCGTTTTCGCACACAATAATTTTATATGAATTAAATTATTGTGTCAATATATTGATTTGTAATCTATTGACACAATAGTTTAAAATCCAGCACCTATTATAAGTACTGGATTTTAAATAATCTTAAGAATTTTTGCTACCTAACCCTGTAGATCCAAAGCCACCTTCTCCTCTTGTTGTATCAGTAAGTTCCACAACTTCTTTTATTGTAACTTTTAATACAGGCTTAATAAGCATTTGAGCAATTTTCATTCCTTTTTCAACGTGAAATTGTTCTTTCCCATGATTAATTAATATAACACCAACTTCACCCCTATATCCTTCATCTATCGTTCCAGGGCTATTTAACACTGTTATTTGATTTTTTAATGCCAATCCACTTCTTGGTCTTACTTGTGCTTCTGTATCCTTAGGTAGTTCTATTTGTATTCCTGTTTTGATAAGCTTGGATTCCCCTGGTAGTATTGCTATATCATCTACTGAAAATAAATCTAATCCAGCATCTCCTTCATGAGCATACTCCGGTAACTTAGCCTCTTCATTAATCTTTCTAATCTTCAATTCTAGCATATTTCATTCTCCATTCTGTTAATTTACATATATTATACACCTTATTGTATATTAATTTTCTCCTAATTTTTAAATCTACATTTCTTTATTTGAAACATAGCTAAAATTGAAGTAAAAAATCTTTAAAAATTAATTCATAATTTAAATACACTTACTGTATTTTCCAAGCTTATAGCCATCTCAGATAATGCTTGTGCACAATTGGCCACTTCTTTCATCAATGCACTTTGTTCCTCTGTAGCGGACGCTATATTTTGTGTGCCACCTGATGATTTTTGAGTTATTTTTACTATTGTTTCTATACTTTTAACCATCATTTGTGTGCCGTCATAAATTTCTTCAACTACTGTTGAAACATCTTGCATTTGTTTTGACACATCATCTACATCACCTAAAATATGGTGGAAATAATCCCCTGTATTTTCTATCATTACAATTCCTTCTTTTACTGCACCATTTCCGTCGCTCATAGATTTTACTGCATTGTCCATTTCATTTTGTATTTCATGAATTAGTCCACCTATTTGATCTGCAGCACTTCCAGACTGTTCCGCTAATTTCCGGACTTCTTCTGCTACTACTGCAAAGCCTCTGCCTTGATTTCCTGCTCTTGCAGCTTCAATCGCTGCATTTAAAGCTAGGAGATTGGTTTGTTCTGCAATCTGAGTAATCAGAGATACAATATTTCCTATCTCATTAGATTTTTGACCTAATACATTTACAATGTTAGAAGAAGTACTTACTTTTTCTTCTATTTTATTCATTTGCTCAACTGCTCCTTTTACCACACTATCTCCATCTTCTGCTCGTTTATATGCTTTCATAGAAGCCTGACTAACAGTTTGTACACTATTTTTAATTTGTTCCATGCTACTAGATATTTGTGATACCACTCTGGAAGCCTTTGCAGTGACAACTACCTGAGATTCCGTACCACTAGCCACCTCCTGCATTTCCAATGCAATCTGTTCTGAAGCTACTTGAGTTTGCTCTGAGCTGGCTGTTAACTCTTCTGAAGTTTCCACCACATTCTTTAGAGTATACGTCACTTCCTTAACTAGTTCTTTCAAATTTTGTACCATATGATTCATATTATTACTCATCTGCCCTAGCTCATCTTCTGTATTTACTTCTAAAACATTTGTTAAATCTCCCTCTGCAATATCATGGGCTAACTTGTTCACTGGTTTAATTTTATTTGTCATATATCTTGTATATCCAATAACAACCAATACAATAATAATTGTAGTTATTGCTATAACAATACTTAATTTGCTTAAAAGTATTGCTATAGGAGACATCATCTCTTTTTCTGATATCGTTAAAGCTATAACCCATCCTGTCTCTGGTACAGTAGAGTAATATATTCTATTTTTACCATCTTCCTCATTATAAGTTGCTTGCCCACCTTTTCCACTTATCAACTCTTTTCCAATTAAAGATAAGCTTTCGTTTTTATCCTCAGTAACTTTCACCTTCATAATTTTGTTTGCATCTGCATCAGCTAAATATATTCCTTCCTTCGTTAAAAGAAAAGCTCTACCTGTTTTTCCTACTTTAATGTCATTGACCATTTTTTGCAAGCTGCTTAAATCTATATCTGCTGTAGTTACACCAGCAAACTTTTTTTCTTCATCATAAAAAGGAGCTGTGGAAGTTACCATTGTGATTTTTGTTAACTCGTCTACATAAGGTGCAGACCATACGATATCTTTATTTGTATTGGTACCATTTTTATACCACTCCTGATTTATGTAATTAAATTCTTCTTTGCTATAATCATCTGTATACACAATCTTACCTTTCTCTTTATAAGCATAAGGTGCATATAGTTTTATATCTTTTTTATATTTATAAGGTTCAAACCATATTCCTATTCCAAAAGTTTCTTCATTGGTAGTAATTGATTTTTGTACTAATGCAGCATAATTTTCTTTTGTCATTGACCCATCAGCTGCTTCTACAGTTCTAGATAATGTAGCTGGTATTGCTGCATGTTTTAATAGCTTTTTTTCAATACCTTGAATAGTCTGCTGCAATAAATATGCCATTTTATCTTGTATTTCCTTATCAATTAAAGTTTTTGCATTTTGATAGCTTAAAAAAGCTAGTAATATCATTCCAATGATGATAACAGGCAGTATAAATACTAAAGTAATGCTTCTAATACTTTTAAACTTAATCAATATTATTCCTCCTTTCGGTTGAGTCATGTTTAAAAAATTACTCATACCTTAAATATAATTTAAAAACATCAAATTTTTATAATTATTATACCATTTTATATAAGGCATCTTCAAAAAAATAACTAGTCAGTATGCTAGTCTATTTTGCATCTTGTACTTGTTATTTTCTTGCAGATGCCTAAAGTTCGGTGGATTCTTTTTTGCTACTTGTTATTAAACATAAATTGCCCTTGTGGAAATTTCCTCAAGGGCAAAGCATTTAGTTTATTTTTTTAAATTTATACCACTTGCTTTTTCATCTAGAATTCGTTTCATGATTGTTGCAAGATGTGCTCCTGCCTCAACAGTTGGTGTTCCTCCCTTGTGTATATTGGAAAGAACTGTTCTTTCTGCTTCTGGTAAGCCTTTTCTTGGATTGTATACCATATATGCACTCATACTTTCTGCTGTAACAAGTCCTGGTCTTTCCCCTACAAACATTATTGCAGCTTCTGCATTTACTACCTCTCCAATTACATCCATAGCACCTACTCTACCATATTTTACAAATACAGGTGTACCAACTTTGATATTATATACATTTAAACCTTGCGTAAATGCAGCCAATACATCTTTTATATTCGCTTCTATGGCTTTTGAACTTAAACCATCGCATATAACTACTTGAATTTGAGGATTTTTAATGCATTTTTCTTTTAAAAGTTCCATAGACTCTTCATTTAACTCTCTACCAAGGTCTGGCCTAGTTATATGTTCATCTTTTGAATTTACTTTTGTTTGAAGCTTTACAAAATTCAGTTCATCTATTAACTTTTCATCCACAGTGCTGAATACGGAATCAATTGCCATTGCATGGTCCGCTCTAAAACGAAGCATAGTTTCCACTAAAGGCCTATCTCCAGTTCTCCACACTCCAACTCTCGCAGGTGTTGCATCCTTAAATTGTCTTAATGCTTTTTCATCCTTTGGACTTGGCACATTTATTTTTTTACTAAATTCAGCGCTAGTAATATCTACTAAAGCTTCATTATCCTCTATTTCACTACAAACAGTTGCAGTACTACATACATTATTCACACTATAACCAGTGTTGGCACTACAAGTATCAAATGTATTATTTTCTTTGGGTTGTTTATCTGTATTCATCTGACTTATCACAGATTTTACAATTTCTCTTAACATTTCTTCATTCATTATAATTCCACCCCTCTCCCTTTATCCGATGACTACCCGCTCTAATACTTCCTCTTATCAAAGATGGAGTAAAGAGCGGCTACGCCCCTGGATTCGTTCAACTAAGAATCAGGTGGGGTTTGAAACCCCATCTGATTCAAGTTTCCACTTCATCTAGTAAAGATTGAAGCATCTCCAGCTCTGCTGGTTAATCTTCCATTTTCCATAAGTCCCATTTTTTCCATCCATTTTTCAAACTCACGAAGCGGTCTTAAATTCATTAAAGTTCTTAAGCTTGCAATATCATGGAAGCTAGTACATTGATAATTTAACATTACGTCATCACCCATTGGAATACCCATGAAATAATTGCAACCTGCTGCTGTAAGAAGTATTGCTAAATTTTCTATGTCATTTTGATCCGCTTTCATATGATTTGTATAACAAGCATCTACCCCCATTGGAATTCCTGTAAGTTTACCCATAAAGTGATCCTCGAGTCCTGCTCTTATAACTTGTTTACTATCATATAAATACTCTGGTCCTATAAATCCTACCACTGTATTTACAAGGAAAGGCTCAAATTGTTTTGCAAGACCATAACATCTTGCCTCCATTACAAGCTGGTCGGCACCATGATGTGCATCGGATGAAAGCTCAGAGCCTTGCCCTGTCTCAAAATACATTACATTAGGTCCTGTTCCTGTGCCATGTTTTAATGCAATTTCTCTTGCTTCCTTTATAATTGCATTATTTACTCCAAAAGCTTTATTTCCTTTTTCTGAACCCGCTATACTTTGGAATATAAGGTCAGACGGTGCTCCTTGCTCAATGGCCTTCATCTGTGTTGTGATGTGTGCAAGAATACAGTTTTGTGTTGGTAGCTCCCATTCCCTCATAAAATTATGAGTGGCATCTAATAGTCTCTTTACGCTTTCAACAGAATCATCTACAGGATTGATTCCTATTACTGCATCTCCTATACCATAAGATAATCCCTCTCTTAAAGATGCTAGCATTCCTTCTACATCATCTGTTGGATGATTAGGCTGTAATCTTACTGCAAGACACCCCTCTGTTCCAATAGTAGTGTTACATTTTGCAGTAACACGAATCTTTTTCGCCCCATATACCAAATCCATATTAGACATCAATTTTGTAACAGCAGCTACCATCTCACTAGTAAGTCCTCTGCTCATTCTTCTGATATCTGCTCCTGTAGTTTCATGACTTAAAATTTTCTCACGAAATTCAGCTACACTTAAATTTTTTATTTCTTTATATATAGGTTCATTCACATTGTCTTCAATAATTCTTGTAACCTCATCTTCTTCATAAGGTACTACTGGATTGTTTCTTAAATCCTCAAGAGTAAGTTCACTGAGCACTCTTTTTGCAGCAACTCTCTCTGCACCAGTAGTTGCTGCCACTCCAGCTAATATATCTCCTGATTTTTCTTCATTTGCTTTTGCAAGTACTTCCTTTACAGAATTGAATTTGTAGGTATTCCCAAAAATTTTAGTTTTTAAATTCATTCATTTTTCCCTCCCCTGTTTAATTTTTTTCCGATAAATAACTGCCACTAATACCCCCGATTCTACAAGCGATGGGACATTAGAACTCTTTGCTTCATCAAGTTAGATTTCTTGTGCATATCTAAGTGGCACTAAGTTCCTGGAGACCTTCAACTAAGAATCAGCTAGGTTTGAAATCCCATCTGATTCAAGTTTCACTTCATTGTGAAGAAAATACAAGGGTTTTAATTATAATAGGAACCACATCATCCGTTGAAATCGGTTTGCCTACGTCTATGTAATCTCCCTCACCAATATTTACAGAATCAATACTTATAAACCGCATTTTCCCCTTAGATATACGATATAAGGTTTGTCCTAATACTTTTCCTATATCCTTTTCCACAATAACTACCAAAAGATTCTCTGACGCAGAGACCGCGTCCCATGCATGATATATCCCTTTTGCCATTTTTTCTATATTTTCAAAAGAACATTCCTTTGGACAAGGAACAGATACTGCTAGAGGACTTGTTTTGGTAGGCAGCTTATATCGCTGTAGCACCTGTCCAATACGTTGTATTATCTCTTCTAGAGAGTCAGGAATATCCTCCCATATTACCTTTGCAACAGGTATATTTCTAAGTGGCAGCATAGAAGCATCTATAAAAACAGTACTTCCACTTACATTTACAGTTTGTGTGCCTGCACCTACTACTGTAGCTCGTATGGTTTCAGAAGGCTTAATCTGCTTATAACTTTGACTTAGTTTACTTTTTTTGCATGATTTCGCCAAAAATTTACCTATATCTGAGAATTCAAAATCACTGTTCACATCTATATCTATATCTTTATAAATGTACTCTGCTACTCCTCCAGAAAACATTACTCCGTCATAATTGTTTCCATTTTTAATTTGGGGAGCCATTAAAATTTCTCTGAGTTCACATGGCAGCTCCTCCCCCATTGCTACCTTATCTATAAAGTCCACCATTCTGTCACAGAATCTCGTAAGTTCCAATTTATTTATTTTCTTTTTCAATGTAATCTCTAACCCATAGTTATCAATAAATATTTGGGCTGGCTTTGAAATGTACGTAACTATTTCACTCTGCTTGTTTATTTCTATCAATCTTCCGCCTACATTTACACAGGTACAATCTACCACATTTCCATCTTCAAATACCGCAATATTGGTTGTACCTCCTCCAATATCAAGATTGATTATTTTCTTTCTCTTTATTTTAGAAATATCTGCCGTACCAGCCCCTTTTCCTGCCAATATAGATTCTAGTTCTGGCCCAGCAACCGCAACTACAAAATCTCCGGCATACCCTGCAAGCTCATGCACGATCTTTTCTGCATTTTCTTTTTTTGCTGTTTCTCCTGTAATAATCAGTGCTCCTGTATCTATTTGATTTAATTCAAAACCCGCTTTTTCATATTCCTTCTTTATGATTTCCTTCACTGCCACCGCATCTACAATGCGGTGGTCAATGATAGGTGTAATATAAATACGACTTTGGTATAATACTTTTTTACTTACTATCTCAATTTTCGGTATTCTAGCACCTGGAAGCCTATTCTTTAATATAAGTTCGCTTATAATAAGCTGTGTAGTTGTAGTTCCAATGTCTATACCAGCACTAATCAATTTAAATTCATTTATACTCAATAGTCCCACTTCCTCTAACTTGTTGCCTATAGAGAAACAAGTCCAAAATTAAATTTTTTATTCTGAAAACTTGTTTCTCTTAAATATACTAGCATACTGACTAGTTATTTTTTTGAAGATGCCTTATCCCTCAACTTTTGGCAAAATAGCTTCAACATCACCATGTGGTCTTGGTATTACATGAACAGATATAAGCTCCCCTACTCTTTGTGCTGCTGCTGCGCCTGCATCTGTTGCTGCCTTTACAGCTCCCACATCTCCTCTTACCATAACAGTAACTAAGCCTCCACCTACAAGTACCTTTCCTATTAGGTGAACATTTGCAGCTTTCACCATCGCATCTGATGCCTCTACTGCTGATACCAATCCTTTTGTTTCTATCATTCCTAAAGCTTCTGTTGCCATTTATAATTCCTCCTTAAAAATTGTTTTTATAATTTTAATCTTTTACACTTTTATAGTTTTATAGTTTTAATCTTTTAATTTTTTTCCAGCCGCAGCTTCTTCTTCCGCACCATCTAATAAATCAAGTGCATGGAATTCTTCTTCTTCTGATAATATGTGTCTCTTTCCATATACAAAATAATATATTGCTGCCCCTATAAATAGAATTAGTACTTTGATTACTGTATCTGTATTTGCTACTGCAAAAGCGATGGTACAGAATATTCCAAGTACAAGTGCAATTCCTGGTACAAGTGGATACATAACTTTAAACGGTCTGTGCATATTTGGAGATTTCTTTCTAAGAATAAATAATGAAATCATAGAAAGAACGTACATTACAACTGCTCCCAAAGCAGAGACGATAATAACTACATTTGCAAGACCTCCAAGAGTAGCAAGTATTCCTACGATTCCTGGAATAATAATTGCCATATAAGGCACTTTTTTCTTTGGAGACACTACCGCTAAAAATTGTGGTAAATATCCAGATCTAGCAAGAGCAAATGTTTGTCTTGAATATCCAATGATAATACCATGTAAACTTGCAACAAGTCCAAATAATCCTATAAAGCTTACTCCCTTAGCAATTAAACTTTCAGCTCCATAAATACCGCTTAATGCTAATGGTAATGGGAAGTCAACTTTTGCAACATCCGTAGTTGCATAATTTGCAACTCCAGCTGTGATAACAAGTGTAAATACTGTTAAAATCATAAGTGTTAATATTCCAGAAATAAATCCTTTAGGGATATCTTTTTGAGGATTTTCTACTTCCTCTGCAGCCATTGCTCCCCCTTCTACTGCAAGGTAAAACCAAATTGCAAAAGGTACTGATGCAAAAATCCCCATTTTTCCATGTGGAAGTATTGGATTTGTAAAGATATTTGACATATTTATATGTGAAACTGCAGCACCATCATAAATAACAAGTCCAATTATTGCAATAATCGTAACTACTAATTCGAAAACTGCTGCGGTTTTTACCCCAAAAAGGTTTAAAACGATGAAAAATGTAAATGCAGCCACTGTTGCTACCATAGCAGGGATACCTGGAATTAAGAAATGAATGTATCCTCCAACTGCTAGTGCAATAGCAGGCGGTGCGAAAATAAATTCAATCAAGCAAGCAAAGCCTGTCATAAATCCAGCAAATGGTCCCATAGCCTTTCTCGCATAAGCAGAAGGTCCTCCTGCATGTGGTATTGCTGTAGATAATTCTGCATAACTAAAAATAAAAGTTGTATAGAACACAGTTACGATAACTACTGCAATCATAAGTCCAATTGGTCCCCCTGCTTCCAAACCATAACTCCAACCGAAGTATTGTCCGGATATAACCATTCCTACCGCAATTGCCCAAAGATGTATTGGTTTTAATACTTTTTTCAAATGTTCTGGTGCATGATGTTCATTACTCATTAAATACTCCCCCTATTTCTATCAAATTTTATTTTTATTTAACAATGCGAATTGTGTCTTTATCCTTTACTAGTAAACAATTGGCCTCATCTATGTCCACATGAAAATCTAGCTTAGACTTATTTGATACTCTTACTAAAACTTGGTCCAATATCCCTGCCCGAATTCCCCCAAATTCAATTTTAACAATTTGTCCATCTACTAGAGCAAACTTTTTTGCATCTACTTCTGTCATGTGTATATGTCTTTGCGCAACAATAACCCCTTCTTTAAGCTGCACACACCCCTTTGTTCCTACTACCGCAATTCCTGGAGTGCCCTCTAGTTTTCCAGATTCTCGTATTGGTGCTTTTACTCCTAATTTAAAACAATCTGATGCTAAAATCTCCACTTGTGTCTTTCCTCTTACTGGTCCAAGTACTCTTACTTTTTCTAAAGTTCCCTTTGATCCAACTAAAGTTACACATTCTTCACAAGCAAATTGACCTGGTTGTGATAAATCCTTAATAGGTGTTAAGTTGGCATTTTTACCAAATAGAGCTTCCAAGTCTTCTTGAGATAAATGAATATGTCGATTGGAGACACCAACAGGAATTTCTAAACTTTCATTTATATTAACCACATTATTATCAGTGCTCTGAGGACACTCTACTTTTTTTACTTCTGCAACAACCCTTTTAATGATTTCATCTAATTCCATTAAATTTCACCTGACTCTCTCAATGCCTTTAAAACCTTATAAATGATTTCTTCTATTTGTTCACCATTACTTTCTTTTTGTTGTGGCTCTTTTTCTACTATGTCTTCTACCTCTTTAATAGCATAAGCCACTCTCTTTATATTGATAAGATGCATTGGTGTTACGTTATCTGAAGTGCTACTGCCTCCCCAGGTTCCACAACCTAAAGTGAAAGATGGTGCAAGTCCTGTAACTGCTCCTACTCCACCAAGGGCAGATGGTGTATTCACAAGAATTCTAAATACTGGTTTTGCTGCAAATTTCATTACCATATCATGATCTTCTGTATGGATAGACATACTATGTCCTATTCCACCATTGTTTAACAATTTTATTGATAATTCACAAGCTTCTTCCCAATCCTTCACAGTATAGAAAGCCAATACAGTAGTAAGTTTTTCATAAGATAATGGATACTCCTTTCCTACTCCTTTTTGCTCTCCGATTAAGACTGTAGTTCCTTCTGGTATTCTGATACCTGTCTTTTCTGCAATCTGTTTAGGACTTCTTCCTACAAATTGAGCATTCATTGCAAACCCATTTTTAAATAAGGCTTTACAAACCACATCTAATTCTTGTCCATTCATAAAATAAGCACCCTGTCCCTTTAGTTCTGCTATTACTTCATCCTTTATGCACTCTTCTACTATTATGGATTGCTCTGATGCACATATTGTACCATTGTCAAAACTTTGACTTGCAATAATGTTTTTAACTGCTTTTTTAATGTTGGCAGTCTTTTCAATGAATGCAGGCACATTTCCTGCTCCCACTCCAAGAGCTGGCTTTCCTACACTATATGCAGCCTTTACCATTGCATTACCACCGGTAGCAATAATCATCGAAATTTCTTTCGCCTTCATTAATTCATTAGTTCCCTGCATAGAAGGTTTTGTAATGTATCCAATAATTCCTTCTGGCGCTCCTGCTTGTACTGCTGCCTCTGCCATTAACCTAGCTGCTTCACCAGTACATTTTAATGCAGTTGGATGTGGTGAAAATACGATTCCATTTCTAGATTTTATAGAAATGATAGACTTATAAATTGCGGTGGAAGTAGGATTTGTAGATGGAATAATTCCCATTAAAACCCCTACCGGTTCTGCAATTTCAATAACCTTCTTTTCTTTATCTTCCTTTATCACTCCTATGGTTTTCATATCCTTTATATAATTATATAATTCCACTGATGCAAATCTATTTTTTGTAGTTTTATCCTTCACCTTTCCAAATCCAGTTTCTTCAACGGCCATTTCAGCCAATCTTACTGCATTTTCTGAAGCAACCCTCACCATATTTTTAATAATTCTGTCTATTTGCTCTTCATTAAAGGTAGCTAAAATTGCTTGGGCTGCTTTCGCTCTTCTTGCAAGAACTCTTGCTTCCTGTATTGATATTAAATCAGCATCACATAAGCTCATTTAATATTCACCCCTTTCATAGTGCTTATAAATCTCATCTAGTAATTTTGTCTTGTTTGCCTTAGATATTTGTCTTCCTGCAATGGATAAATCCTTAAATAATCTTGCAAACCGCCTCAGCTCCACTACACTCCATTTATCCAATTCTCTCATCGCTATCTCAAGCCCTTTTTCCTCAACCAATTTATTAATTGCTTTTAAAGCTTTAGGTTCTTGGACTTTCTCCTTTATTTCTTGTTCTATAATTGTAGTATTGGACATTTGTTTTTGGGTCATCGCTGTCACTGGCTGATGTTGCTCTTGATGAAACATTTTTGATCGGGCTGAGCTAGGGAGAATAGACTCTATCTCCTCATGCGGTCTCGGGATTACGTGAACAGATATAAGTTCTCCAACTTTTTCTGCTGCAATTGCCCCTGCATCTAATGCTGCCTTTACTGCTCCTACATCTCCTCTTACCATAATCGTAACAAGTCCGCCTCCTACTTGAACCTTTCCAACTAGTTCAACATTTGCTGCCTTTATCATGGCATCTGCTGCTTCAACTGAAGCTACCAATCCTTTTGTTTCTATTAGACCTAATGCTGTCCCCATCCCATATCACCTTCCAAATGTTCTACTTATTTATTGGCTGCCAGTTCTGCCCAATTGCCTGGATAGGTTACATAGAAAAATCTTGCAAAATTAGGAGTACTCCATGTAATTTTTGAGTTTTTAGGTATGAAGAATACATCGCCGGCTTTACCATGATAAGTTTTTCCATTAATAGTAATGTCGAGATTTCCTTCTACTATATAATCAAATTCTTCATAGCAAAGTTCCCAATCAAAACTGGATTTCTCAATAGTCATAAATCCAGCCCCCATATTTGGAGATTCTTTTGTATTCACAATATCTTTTAATCCTACTTTTGCATTGGGATTCCCTGTTTCAAATCTATCACACCCTACGGTATTTCCTCTAACTAGCTTAAGTCCACTTGGGTCACATTCCTTATCAAAAGACTTTTGTATCATAGCTCCCATAGATTGTGCTAAAACTTCCTTTACTATTTTATAAATTAAATCCATATCAATACTTTTTTCTTCTTCATTTAGTTTTAATACCACTTTCTCTTCCACAGTTTCAGGCTCTTTTTTTTCTTCCACCGTTACAATTGGTGCAGGGACTTCTACTTGTTTCACCTCTTCCTGTTCTACTCCTTCTACAAAAGCAATGTCATTTTCTAGTGCTGTATCACGAGCAGCAGGCGTAATAATGGTATTTTTATCTACATAGATTTTCTGTTTACCTAAATTTTTGCATTCCTGTATTTGACGAACGGTAATTAACTTTTTCACTTTTTTCACCCCCTTTCTAAATTTAAAATCATATTTCTATGTATAATGAAATTAATTCATTATAATAATGATTTCATTAGTTTTTTGCTTGGAGCAGGAATCACTACTTTTTCTAATAAAAGTCCTTTCTCTATTACTTTTTGTGATCCAGCTTCTACTGCTGCATTTACCGCTGCCACATCTCCTGTCATGGTAAAGAAAGACTTTCCTCCAATTCCTGTTCCCAATCTCAATTCGATTGCTTCCACATCCGCTGCCTTTAATGCACTATCTGCAGCTATAATCATAGATGCAATTGAAAAAGCTTCCATAACCCCTAATGCATGTAATTCTGTTATTTCTACTGTTGAAGTAATTGCAGGATACACGGAAGGATGAACATTGGGAAGTATAAATTCATCAACCACATATTCTTTTCCAATCCTGACTCCTGCACGAATAGAACTCTCTACCGCTGCTACATCACCATGTACAAGTACAAAGTATTTTCCTGGGCATACTGGTGTTGATACCAATATTTCTACATCTGCTGTTTTTACCATTGCGTCTGCTGCCTCAATACCTTTTGCTATACTTGTGAACTCAACTAATCCTATAGCTCTAAGCATCCTAACTCCCCCTAAATACTTTCTATTTCAACATAATCGGATATTTCTTTTACAATACCTGAAATACTAGCATGTACTCTTGCTCCCATTGCATTTTCAGGTATTTCTCCAATAAGCTCGCCTTGACTTATCCTTTGACCAACTTGCACCACTGGAACACTAGGTACACCAATATGCTGTTTCAGTAATATTTTAACCCTTTGTGGGCAATATTCTATCTCTTCCAAAGGTGCTTTTACATCATATTCTTTTAAGCCAAGCTTTGAAATCAATCTTTTTACTGGGATTTTTCTATACTCCCTTGAAGCTAATGCCTCAAAGGACATCTTATTTGGAGTATATCGTTTTCCTTTTTCAGATAATCTCTGTTTATAGTGAATATTTATCAATCTAGGAGAAAGTCCTGCTGGACAAGCATATAGCTCACAAACACTGCATTCACAGCAAAGAGATGCCGTTTCTGCCTTTTCCAAATTGTCACAATCATAATTTGACATTCTCATCATTAAATGTGGCTGCATATTATGCCCTAATAAATATCTTGGGCATAATTCTGTGCACATTCTACACTGCAAACATGCTGCCTTAGATTGTTTTAATGCCATTTTTGTACTCATGCTTTTTCTTCTAATTAAAAAATGATCTTGATCTAATAGGATAATTCCTTTGGTTGTTTTTGTAATAGTTGCTTCAAAATCTGTTTTAATCTTTCCCATCATAGGACCACCATCTATAAAAACCAGACCTCTTGTATCTTTTATTCCTGCAAATTGAACAGCTTCTCTATAGGTGATACCAATCGGAAGTTTAAGCGTTACTGGTTTTGGTACTTTCCCTGTAATCGTAAGGTAAGTATGAGTAACGGATTTTCCCAAAAGACTTTCCATCATATTTAAAACCGTTTCTACATTTGTTACAATGCAGCCTACCTTTAGAGGAATTCCAGCCTCTGGAACCACCCTTTTAGTCACTTCATTTACAAGAGCTTGTTCATCTCCTGCTGGATAAAAATCTTCTAATTCAAAAAGTTCTACTATACTATTTTCCTTTAGTTTCTCTTTAAGAATGCGCACTTCTTCTTTATGCTTTGCCTTTATTCCTATATAAGCTTTCTTCGCTTCTACTAATTTAACAATTTCCTCTAGACCTTCTATAATCTGTTCTGCAAACTCAACTATAAGCTGTTGATCCACTCGAAGCAATGGCTCACATTCTGCTCCATTTAAAATTACATATTCTGCTTTAGAAGCAAGTTTTACATGGGTGGGAAATCCTGCTCCACCTGCACCTACTACACCTGCTTCTCTTATACTTTGTATTAAATCCATAGAATCTCACCTCGGACCCCTTAAAATTTACAATCATCATCAACAATTCCTACAATTGTAGCGTCTACTGGTGCATTTTCAAGATTAGGCATTCTTCTTGCAGAACTTCCTTGACATATGAGTACTCTTTCCCCTATGCCTGCACCAATTGTATCAACTGCAATAATTAATTTACCTTCATCTTTTCCACCAATTATTTTTACTGCCATAAACTTTAATCCTACAAGCGTTTCATCTTTTCTTGTTGACCAAATACTATCTACTACTGTACCAATTACTATAAAAATCCCTCCCTTGCTTATTCCTGCAAATAATCCTGAATGACTTTGATTGCCGCTTCAACAGAAGTTGTATCTCCATACAATGCAAGTAGAGCAAAATGCTGTGGACATACCCCTCTTATTTCTTCTACCTCTACATTTGCAGCCTTTTCTGCTAAATCTGCTGCTGCTACCATATCAATCAATTTTCCTTGAACAAGCCCTATGGTATCATATTGTTTCGATTCTTCATTTGTCTGTGTTAGGCTTCTTCGTCTATTTAACATTTCTATGGTACCATTTGTTGGCGATTTTATGATTCGAATATCCATTCTTTCGCCCCCTTATTCAAATACCTCACAATTCATTGCAATTCCCAGTGGAGTTACATAAAGGGGATTTGCTGGTTTATGAGTCGGGATTCCTGTTTCTTTTTCAATTACCTTTTCCATGTCAGTAAAGCAACAGGTACCACCAACAAGATATATATCTTCTACATCATGGCCTTCTACGTGTTTTTTTATGATTGAGGAAACTTTTTGAATAACCGGTTTTAGTGCTGGAAAATATTCTTTATGTTTGGTAAAATCTCTTTTTTGTATCTCTGCCTCATCAAAACTTATATGTAATGATCCCGCAAGTACCAAACTGAAATGCGTTCCTCCAGTAGGTTCGTCTGCCACATATACTACTTTTCCATCCTTAAAGATGGCAACTCCTGTGGTTCCTCCACCAATATCTACTACTGCACCATTTTTAATACCTAAAAGAGAATTAGCAGCAGTAGGCTCATCTAAAACCTTTGTTACTTCAAAGCCTGCTCCCTCCACTACATACTTTATAGTAGCTGTATCATTTACAGAGGTTCCAGGAGGAATTGCTGTTGCAGCATAAATAAGTTCACATCCAAGTTTTTGCTCCACCTCTGCCTTCAGTTCTTTCACTATTTTTATGGCTCCCATGTAATCCACAACAAGCCCATCTTTTACAACCGCTGCATATCTATATGCTCCTGCTATCGGATTCAGGTTCTCATCCATTACTGCTAAAACAATAAATGCAGTTCCAAGATCAACCCCTGTTAAAAGTTTCTTTCCTGAAGGCTTTTTAGGATTTTTAATGGTTTCTTCAAATTCTTTTACTACCAAATTACATTGTTCGAACGTTGCCACATTGCCTCCCCCTTTATTTTTTTCTGTATTTTACTTCTATATTTTATAAAAGCCACCCATGTATTGGCACATTGTAATGTATAATAAACTACTCATTCTATTCAATGCCATAACAATATCCTGTCTATCCACAGATTTATTTTCTTCTTTGTAAAAGGCATCTACCGCTGCGATTTCAACCTCTCTAATCTGTGCTCTAAGCAAATTTAACTTCGACACAACCCTTCCATACTTAGGATCAGGTGTGGAATGTTTTACCCCAAAATATTTATCTGGATAGTGGGAATATTCTCGAATGTCACCATCACTCCACCCTTTAAAATCTATAAAGGGTAACTCTTCACTTAAAACTTCTGCTCTCATAATCTTTTTTGTATATTCAAATATGATTTCCAAATCACTAACAAGTTCCCGTAATCCAGTGCTTTGAAGTTCTATAATTGTATCAATAAAAACAGCTTCTAGTTTATCTAATTGCCCTCTAAATCGTATTCTTTTATGATTTTTAGGTACAAGTATTTTTCCTTTCAAATGAGTGTATGCTTCTGGCTTTTTCTCTATTACTTGTCCACTATCTACGAGTAAGTATCCTTTATCTGGCTCTATCAGAGGTATAGTTACAGCTGGTTTTTGAGATGAATTTAAATTTGAGCTGTTGCCGCCAGTCTGGCCTTCCCTTACTTCAATGATTTTTATTCTTCTTTCCGATAAAAACTGAAAAGCAGAAGGGGTTAATTTCTCTGGATACACTACCGTAAAAGTATCAAAGGGTTCTTTTCTATATTTATCCCTTAAATCTATTTCTGTAATTGCTTTCATCATCTCACCTCCTTAAATTAGGCGAGTAAAATTTATTTATTTGAATTTGGAAGTATAAATTCAACATCTCCATGTGGTCTTGGTATAACGTGAACAGAAATTAGCTCTCCTATTCTTTCTGCTGCTGCAGCACCTGCATCTGTTGCTGCCTTTACCGCACCAACATCACCACGAACCATTACTGTTACAAGTCCGCCTCCTACTAATTCTCTACCTATCAAAGTAACATTTGCAGCCTTTACCATAGCATCTGCTGCTTCAATTGATCCTACTAATCCTTTTGTTTCAATCATTCCTAAAGCCATTGTTGAATTACCCATCTGTATTTCCTCCTTTTAGTCGGAACACGGGGTAATTAAACCCATTCGCTTCCGCTCATAAATTACCCGTTAAAGTCCATTTAGGACTTTAACCTCCTAAAATTAATATTCTTTTGGTGAATTTGCAACAAACATTACTGCATCTCTAAAAGCATCTGACGCTGCCTTACAAGCTGATTGAGAACCAGTTAAAAGTCCTCCCCCAAAGTTTGTTTCTGTTGGTGGTCCATAAAAAGATACAAGTTTCACATCTGCTGCCTTAAGTGCTGCATCTAGTGCATACATTGCTTCCAGTGGTGGTGCAATTAAATATGCTAAGGGTTCTCCCTCTGGAATATTGGCAATACCTGAAAGATAAGAACCTGTTCTTGATATAGTTTGTGCATAGAAAGGCACAGTATCTTCATCATTTGCACTATAGAAACAAGCATCATTTTCAATAAATTCTACTGCTGCATTTAACCCACTTCTTATTTCAGCTGGATTTGGTCCTGCAATAATTCCTATGAACTCTCCTACAAGCTTTGTAGAAGCATTAGCAGAACCTGCATACATGGATTTTGCATAAACTACCTGTATATCTGCTTTTTTGGTTGCTTCATCCAATGCAGTATAAGCCACATCATCAATATCTGTTGTAATTAACCCTAGACTTCTCTGCTCCGGAAGTAATTTAAAACCTTCCGCCATGTAAGCGTTTACATTTGGTATTATTTTTATAGCAAGTACCTTTGCTCTAATCGGATCTAGCTTCATAGTCATCCTCCTACCTTATTTTTTTGTTTTTTATACAATTCCTAAATATTCTCTTAACGCCTCTATCCCATATCCCGTCTTTGACGAAGTTTTAAAAATAGGACCTTTCACACCTAGAGTCTGTAAAAATTTCTTGCTATGCTCCACCTCTACTTCCTCTGTATCCACTTTTGTAATAATTCCTATGGTTTTTCTATTAAAACTTTGTGCAAAACCCGGTGGGTATATACACCTCCTTTGCATTGCATCTTGTATAAATAGTACATATTCTGCACCCTGTGCTTCTGAAATAATATATTTATACATACATGGATTTTCCATATACTCTCCTGGAGTATCTATGCTTAATGTATCATACAATACTGCCTGCGTTTTTTTTGCATCCATACCCTTTCCATTTAAATATGAAATCAGCGAGGATTTTCCAGAGCCCACCGCACCGACCACCATCAATTTACGTTTCTTCATGTTTTTGTAATGATGCAGGGAGTATATCCCAGCATCAAATTTAAAACTTTATTTATTTCTTGAAGTCCCGTCTCTACACTTGATACATCTCCGGTTATAACAAGTGAACCAGTAAACCTGTCCAAAAATCCAATAGATACCGCTGCTGCTTTTGTAGCTATATCCGCTGCAATAATAGAAGTTTCACCTGGAGTTAAAGTTACAATTCCAATTGCACCACTTTCCTCCAGTCCAAGCCGACTATAAATATCTGAGATAGGTTGAGCAATAACATGAGCTAATGTTACCTGTTTCCCTGGAACAAACTCTTGTATAATTCTCTGCTTATCTTCAAACTTAATATCATTTTGCAAAATTTCACACTCCCCTCATTATTGGAAGTAACAAAAAAGAGGCCCAAACTCATCGTTTAAGCCTCATTGCTTTACATATAAAAATATTTTATTTTAGCATTACTTAAAGAAATTTACCACAAAAATGCCCCATTGCATTCATGCCAATTTCATTAGCTTTAATATACCATATTATTAAATTAATGTCAATACTTCAAATATTTATTTTAATCCTCAAAGTCAAACACAATTTTTGTTCCCTGAATACTGGATTCAATTTTTATACTTCCATTCAATTTATCCTTTACTATACCTTTTACAATATTTAGTCCTAAACTTTCTTTTCCTATTTTTTTTACATCAAGTCCTTGTCCATTATCAATAATAGAAATATTCGAATACATAATTCCTTTTTGAATAATCACTTCAATATGTCCACTGTCTTGATTACAAAATCCATGATGTAAGGAATTCTGTAACAATTCATTTACAACCAAAGCAATAGACGTCGCTTTATCTGAATTTACCATAAAGCTATCTCCCAGTATTTTCACTGCTATATTTTTATTTGCCTCAATGCCATAGCTCACTGCACTCTTTTTTATTTTACACAAAATCGATTTTATATCTACATCATCTACACCATTTCGAGCAAGCGCCTCATGGGTTACTGCAATACTTAATATTCTACTTATACTTTCCTGAAATAATTTTTTTGCCTGTTCGTTTTCAATTCTTCTTGATTGAAGTCGTAGTAAGCTAGCAATGGTTTGAAGATTATTCTTCACCCTATGGTGTATTTCTCTCATAGCTACAGATTTTAAAATCAGTTCTTTTTCTTTTTCTTTCACATCTGTTATATCTTTAATAAGCATAATAACCCCTACCACATTTTCTCTGCTTCGAGTCACAGCGTACTTAAGCTGAAGTGAAAGCTTCCCTACTTCTATTTCACTTACACCAGGTCCGCTTCTCTGTATTACTTTTTCAAAATTGATTCCATCTAGTACTAAATTTTCAAATTTCATTCCAACAATTTCATCTTTATAGCCAAGTTTTTTATAGAGCATTTCTGCAACAGGATTTGCATAAGTTGCAATACCATTTTCACCAAACATTATCATAGCATCATCTAAGTAATAGGTAACACTATTCTCCTTTTCACCCTCTCGAAGGTTTAGCAAAGTCTGCGCAAGCTGCTCTGCTGTTTCAGATAAAATCTCCATATTGTTACTGTGATTCACATCATTTGTTATATCCTGTTCCATAATCAATACAGCAATCACTTTACCAAAATCATTTTTAATAGGAACAACATTCTGCTTCACCATTTTATTTTCTTGTGTAATCGCTTTCAAATCTCTTGTTTTCATTCCTATTTGAAGGGTTCGTAACGCAGCTGGTTCATTTTCCCTTAATGCAAGTTGACCTACTACGGACTGTTTATACATAGATGGCGAATTGAGCGGTTTCGCTTCCGAAACCACTACCGCTACATTAGTATCTCGAGTTAGGCAATCTATAAAAACATCCGCCTTGATTAAATCAGCTATAATAAGCAAAAACTCATCTAACTGTTCTAATTTATTTATATCTTCATCAGATAAATCTGTATATGTTTTACATAATTTTCTCAGCATCTTTTTTCTCCACATTAATTATTTAGAGTTCTGTATAATAGCAATTGCAATTTCCTGCATGGAGCAGCGCCTGTCCATACTAGATTTGCGCATTCTCTTATATGCCGCTTCCTCTGTAATTAAATACTTTTCCATTAGCATTTCCTTTGCCTTATTAATAGTTCTTCTTTTCTCCATGTCTTCCTTTATCTTTATCATCTCTTCTTTTATTGCTTTTATCTCTTTACCCTTAGCAATAGCAATCTCAACTTCTGGTAAAAGATTTCTTTCTTCTACAGGTTTAACAATATATCCAGTTACTCCTACTGTTTTTGCTTCTTCAATAAATTCACTGCCGCTGTATGCGGTTAGAACCACTATAGCATCTGCAAGATTTTCATCTACGATTAATTTTGTAGCTTTTAACCCATCTAAATGAGGCATCTTAATATCCATCAGTACCAAATCAGGTTTGAACCTACGGCAAAGTTCTACTGTATCAAACCCATTTGAAGCCTGTCCAACAACTTCGTAGCCTGCCTCACTTAGAATTTCATAAATATCCATTCTGGTAATTGGCTCATCATCAGCTATTACTATTGTTTTCTTCATTTCTTTTCCCCCATCTTTATCACTTTAAAATCTCATCCTTCTTAACTGGAACCATTGTACCAGGAAGATTTTGATTTTGAGGCTTTTCATATTGAATGTCAGGTGCTTGTTCACCGATAACCTGTTCCTTTTCTTGCTTTTTACTTTGTTCTATTTTTAATTCTAACTTTATCATATTATACCACATAATGGATTGAGTTTAATTACCTTTGAGCAGGTTTTTGTAAAAGAATTTCATTATTAAAGAAAAAAAATCTAAAAAAAACACTAAGTATTAAACTTAGTGTTTTCCTGTTATTCACCTGGCGACGACCTACTCTTCCACACAGTCTCCCGTGCAGTACCATCGGCACTGTAAAGCTTAACCTTCGTGTTCGGAATGGGAACGGGTGTTACCTTTACGTCATCATCACCAGATTGAGAGTGTTCTCTCAAAATTGCACAGTGAATATATTTGGTCAAGCCCTCGACCTATTAGTATTAGTCAGCTGAACATGTTGCCATGCTTACACCTCTAACCTATCAACCTTGTGTTCTTCAAGGGGTCTTACTAGCTTACG
>Ga0183101_1000309_pt2 | contig 29700 bp, 27 predicted proteins | sample Biomet3_FD_127790 | JGI IMG/M metagenome (GOLD analysis project Ga0183101, IMG submission 127790) | Microbial communities from bioreactor (seeded with sewage sludge) at LBNL, California, USA - Biofuel metagenome 3 | ecosystem: Engineered > Bioreactor > Anaerobic > Unclassified ...
TAGTTGTAGATGATACTGCAGCATCAGATCCAGTACAACAACAATTAATGTCAATGACAGCAGAATCTTCAGGGGTTGGAATCAGATTTTTCACTATTCAAAAAACTATAGATGTTATACACAAAGCATCTCCAAGCCAAAAGATTTTTATAGTATGTAAAACACCAGAGGTAGTAAGAAAATTAGTTGATGGTGGAGTACCTATAAAAGAATTAAATGTTGGAAATATGCACTTTTCAGATGGAAAGAGAGCTATTACTAAAAAGGTTTATGTAGATGATAAAGATATAGAAGATCTAAAATATATTGAATCAAAGGGTGTAAAAGTATTCGCACAAGATACACCTGGAGATATTAAAACAAATATTGAATAAAGGGAGGAATTATAATGCATAGTATAACGTTATTACAAGGTATTCTTCTTGCAATTATGGCAATGATAGTTGGATTTGATTTCTGGTTAGAAGGATTATATATATTTAGACCAATAATAGTATGTACATTAACAGGAGCCATTTTAGGAGATATAACAACAGGACTTATCGCAGGAGGACTTACTGAATTAGCTTTCGCAGGACTTACTCCAGTAGGAGGAACACAGCCGCCTAACCCAATACTAGCAGGTATTATGACAACAGTTATTGCGTATACAACTGGAGCAGACGTTAAAGCAACAATTGGATTAGCACTACCATTTAGTTTCTTAATGCAATATGTAATTCTTTTTTACTATTCAGCATTTTCAGTATTCATGAATAAAGCTGATAAGTATGCAGAAGAAGGCGATACTGCAGCATTTACAAGATTGAATATAACAACAACTCTTATAGTTGGAATAACTTATGGTGTGATTGTATTCCTTTGTACATATGTTGCTCAAGAACCAATGAGAACTTTAGTTGAAAGTATGCCAGAATGGTTAAAACACGGATTTGAAATAGCAGGTGGAATTTTACCAGCAGTTGGATTTGGATTATTACTTAGAGTAATGCTTAAGATAGAATATGTTCCATTCCTTATTATAGGATTTTTAGTAGCTTCATTTGTACAATTTACAAATTTATTACCAGTAGCATTAATAGGAGCAGCTTTTGCTTTATATGGATATGTAAATGACAAAAATAAAGCTCAAGTTGTAAATGTAGTAAATTCAAATCAAGGGAGAGAAGATTATGAAGACGGAATCTAATAACAAATTAACCAAGAAAGATCTTAGAAAACTTGCCTTTAGATCAGTTTTGCTACAAGCAAGTTTCAACTATGAAAGAATGCAGGCAGCAGGATGGACTTGTGCTTTACTACCTTTCTTAAAGAAGATTCATAACAATGATAAAGAGAAAGTATCACAATCTATGAAGGATAACTTAGAATTTATAAATACTAATCCAACTTTGGTAGGATTTCTTATGGGATTAGTTTTATCGCTAGAAGAAAAAAGTCTTATAAAAGGTTTGAAGGTTGCTTTATTTGGACCGCTAGCAGGTATTGGAGATGCACTTCTTTGGTTTACTCTATTACCAATAGTCGCAGGAATTAGCGCATCATTTGCAAGTCAAGGCAGTATCGTGGGACCTATACTATTCTTTGGTGTTTATGTATGCGTATTCTTATCTCGTATAATATGGACAAGTGCAGGGTATAAGCTAGGAGTAAAAGCTATTGATATTTTAAAGGAAAATTCAAAATCTATTTCTAAAGCAGCAACAACTCTTGGAGTTACTGTAATTGGTGGGTTAATAGCATCTTATGTGCATATCACTTTACTTCCAAGCATTTCAATAAGTGCAGATCATGCTATATCATTACAAACTGATTTTGTTGATAAAATATTACCTAATATACTACCTATGGGATATACATTACTTATGTTTTATTTCTTAAAGAAGAAAAATGTTAATCCAACTATCCTAATTTTAGTTACCTTTGCATTAGCAATATTGCTATCATTATTGGGGGTATTATAATGAAGACTAATATAATCATAACTGGACATGGAAATTATGGCACAGGAGTTGAAAGTTCTATAAGGCTTTTAGCTGGGCACAATGAAGGCGTTGAATTTATTGATTTCTTAGAAGAAGATACAGATGTAACTTTGAAGGACAAGGTAATTAATGCCTTAGCTAATAATAAAGCAGATCAAAATTTATTTGTCTGTGACATTTTAGGAGGGACACCTTTTAAAGTATGCGTTGAACTTTCTTATGAAAAAGAAAATATGGAAGTTGTAGCTGGATGTAATATAGGTGCAATACTAGAAGGAATTTTACTGAAAGATTCTATGGAAATTGCTGAATTAGCAGATAGTGTTGTAAATAGTACTAAGGATACAGCAGTAAGATTTACAAAAATTAATTCAGGAAATTCAGCAGATAATAATGACTCATCTATGGATGATGGGATATAAAATGATAAAGAAGAATTAAGAACTTTAGAATGATGACTGTTACAAAATCAAGTGAAATAGATTATGTAACAGTCCTATTTTATAGACATGACTTTTATTATTAAGCTTTTTTGAAAGATATATTTTAACAAATGATAAGATTAAAAAGTTGTGAAGGATTAGATCTATAAATGCAGAAAAATAGATTGAGATTAAGGAGTGATTATTAATGAGAATTTTAGGAATACAGGAAGATGAATTAAAGAGAATTGATGGATATAATACAGCTTTAGAAATGGAAAGACAATTAGAATTATGGGAAGAGGGAATAGAAACAATAAAAAGGAATACAGATAAAATAAGAGCTTTTCTAAATAAGATAGAAGAAGTAGAAGGACTTAAGATATACCTAGTTGGAGCAGGAAGCTCTGCAAAAGCGGCTGCAATAACAGAAAATTATTTAAGAAGAATTACTAAAAATGAAGTTATATCAATAGCTTCAACAACTCTCATAGAAAATGAAGATAGTTATATTTTGGATAATTCACCAGTGCTTTTAGTGTCATTAGGAGGATCAGGAAATACAATTGAGGGGTTAGAAGCAGTTGAAATTTTCAAGAAAAAAGGAATTGAATTATATCAACTACTTATAATTTGTAATGGAAAAGGGGAAATTATAAGTAAATATGGAGAAGATAAAAATAGTTTATATATTCCTATTCCTCCAAGGACGAAGGATAAAAGTATTGCTGCAACGGGAGAATTCACACTTCTTATAGAGTATCTTCTTTTAATTTTTGACATTAATAATTATGATTATTATGAAGAGATGTTTAAAAATATTATTGAAGATGCTGGCAGATTTTTAAAAGAAGATATTTATAAATCTCATGCTGTAAGTAATAAAATATATGATACAGTAGCAGCACTTGGAACTGGAGCTTTGAATCCATTAGCATCAGAAATGTGTTTAAAGATAAGTGAATTATCAACGGGGCTTCAACGTACAGAATTCCACTCAATGTTAGAATTTAGACATGGCCCAAAGCTTGCAATGAATTCAAAGTGTTTAATATCATTTTTCTTTAGCAATGATTCTCAGAGTATAAAATACGAATTAGATGTTTTAAAGGAATGTTATAGTAATAAAATAAATAGTACCATAGTTGCTATTTCTATGGATTATGATGAAGAAATAGATAAAAATTGTGATTATTATTTCTACTTCAACAAAAATAATTTTAAATATAGTGATGATAGTCATATAGTATTTCAGTATTCACTATATCTTCAAAGCTTTGCAATACTAAATGCTATTAGAAGAGGTTCTAAGACAGATTTAATTTGTGAGTCAGGAATAGTTAACAAAGTAGCACAAGGTGTGGTAATATATAAAAGATAATTAATAAACATATCTTGAGGTGTATTAAAATGGTTGGTATAATAGCAATTTCACATGGAAGCTATGCGAAAGCACTAATAAATTCAGTTGAGATGATATATGGTAAGCAGGAAAAAATAAGAACTATCTGTCTTGAAGTCGATAAAAGTATAGAAAGTCTTAAAGATAAGATAGATAGGACTATTGAAGAGCTAAATGTGGATGAAGTTTTAATGCTTGTAGACATCTTAGGCGGGACACCATATAATGCGGCATGCTTATTTATGGACAGAAAAAATGTAAATATAATTACAGGTATGAATATGCCAATGATTTTAGAAATAATACCATATATGGTTCAGGATTTAGAGAAAATATCTTCTTTAGCTGAACATTTTGGTCAAAACGGTGTAATTAATATAAGGCAGCGTTACAATGATATACAAAAGTAAAATGAAAGGAGCGGTATAGTGCTAAAAATAGTTAGATTAGATGATAGGCTGGTACATGGTCAATTAATAAATAATTGGTGCACTTATGAAGATGTAACGGAAATAATAGTTGTTAATAAAGAAGTTGCAGAAAATGATATAAGAAAAACTTTTATAGAATTATCCGTTCCTGAAGATATAAAAATAATATTTTGTGACACTTTAAAGGCTTTAGAACTATATGAAGAGGAATGTGAATATGAAGATGTAATAATGGTCTTTGGAAATCCTTTTGAAGTTCTTGAGTTTATAGAAGGCGGAGTTAAGATAAAAAGTCTAAATTTAGGTGGAATGTCATTTAAGAAAGATAAAGAAAAAATAAATACCAATCTTTATTTAGATGATAAGGAGATAGAGGCATTGAAGAAAATTGCAGATTCTGGGGTGGAAATAGAGATAAGGATTCTACCAACAGATAAGAAGACAGAGTTTTTTAATACTCTAAAAGCAAGGAGAAGGTAATAATGTCATTAACACAAGCCTTACTTATATTTTTATTTGCTTCAATATGTGGTATTGGATCTGCTTCAGAGGAGTTTCAAACTCACAGACCCTTGGTTACAGCTACACTTATTGGAATCGCTTTAGGAGATATAAAGACAGGAGTTATAATTGGAGCCCAGGTAGAATTAATTGCTCTTGGGTGGATGACTATTGGGGTTGCAACTCCACCAGATGCAACTTTATCTTCCATAGTGGCAGTTATACTTTGCGTTCTTGGAAAACAAAGTATAGGAGTTGCAATAGGAATTGCAATTCCATTAGCTGTTGTAGGACAAATGCTTTTTATATTGCAAAAAGGAACTATAGATGTTGGTATAATGCATTGGGCAGAAAAGGGTGTAGATAAGGGTGAGCTTTGGAAGGTGACAGCAGCACATTTTACAACAGCTATTCCAAGTGCTTTAAGGATGGCTATTCCAGCAATGTTAGTCGCATTGTTTGCTGATGCAAATATATTGAATAATATTTTAAATTATGTTCCAGAAGCAATAACAAAAGGACTTCAGGTGTCTAGTGGCTTTTTAGTTGTAGTTGGATATGCAATGATTCTTAGAATTTTAAATGTAAAAGAAATGATTGCATTTTTCTTAATGGGATTTTTAGTAATGACATTTTCTCAGATGACCTTAGTTGGATTAACTTTTATGGGAATTAGCTTAGCACTAATATATTTACAAATTTCTAATATGATCGAAAAAGCAAGTAATAAGACTAGAACAAAGAGAGAGCATTTTATAGAAAATCAAGAAGACACCATAAAAGTTAAAGTTACCAAAAATGATTTAATGAGAGTTTTTTGGAGAAGTCAATTTTATCAAATATCTTGGAATTATGAACGGCTCCAAAATCTTTGTTATTGTTATTGCATGATGCCTATTCTAAAAAAACTATATAGAACCAAGGAGGAGTTACAAAAAGCTGTAAAGGTTCACTTAGAGTACTTTAATTGCCAGCCATTTATTTCAAATGTAATACTTGGAGCTAATATTGCAGTTGAAGAAAGTATGCAGGAAAAAGTAGATCAATCAGGAATAGTTCAGATTAAAATAGCACTAGCCGGGCCGCTTGCAGGTATAGGAGATCCAATTATATGGGGAATTATAAGACCTGTAATAGCAGCGGTATGTGCCGGAATATCACTTAGTGGAAATGTCGCAGGGCCAATCTTATTTTTTATAATGATTAATATTGTGAGATTAATAATACGATATAATGGACTTATGATAGCTTATAGAGAAGGAACGAGTATAATTAATAAACTTAAAGGTGCGGTGCCAAAGTATAGAAGTGCCTTAGTAGTACTTACTTATACTGTAATAGGAGGATTAGTTGCAAAGTGGACTATAATAAAAGTACCATTCGTCCTTTATACTTTAACGCAAGGAAGTTCATTAACATCCTATACAATTCAGGAGCAGTTAGATAACATAATGCCTAATATACTACCATTGATGCTGACTTTTCTGATTTATTGGTTACTCCAGAAAAAAGTATCTCCTCTTATATGTATGGTTGGTTTAATGATATTTGGAGTTATAGGATACTCAATAGGTATTTTAGGTATATAGGGTTTGATAAAAGTATGTTTATTCTTTGTTTCAAACTAAAAATTAAGAAATCCTCGATAGTAATTTCGAGGATTTCTTAATTTTAGATTTAATTCAACATTCAATTTCAAGATTTTTGTTGTATATGGTAAATTGATTTTTTCCATTTTCTTTAGAACTGTATAATGCTATATCTGATTTATGAATTAAAGATTCTAAAGTATCTCCATGTTTAGGGTAAAAGGCAACACCGATGCTCGCAGATACAGTTATTTCAGTATTATTGCCAATATATGTAGCATTAAGATTATTGCATAAAATACTAATTTTATCTTTTATAAATGAAATAGAATGACTTGGTTTAAATACACAAAATTCATCTCCGCCAAACCGTGAAATAATAACATCTGTACCGTTAAAGACGTCACAAATTTTATTTGCGGTATCCTTTAGCACTTCATCACCAACCATATGTCCTAAATTATCATTTATAGATTTAAAATTATCTAAATCTATAAAAATCAGCATACAGTTATCATTTTTGTTATCTATAATATAATTTTTAACTTTTTCATAGAATGTAGATTTATTATATATTTGTGTGAGCTGATCATATTCAGATCTTAGCTTTAGCAGAGAATGTTCTTTTACGATATGATCGATATCAGTAATTTTGCCTATCACTCTGACAATCTTATTCTCTCTTTGTATATAGTTTAGTTTTAGCTCACACCAAAGATAGTCCCCATTACTCTTCATTAGTCGGATTTCTTTTATAATTGACTGTTTGTTTAAAGCTTTCATGTCATCGGTGATTTTATTAATTAATATCTTATCATCAGGATGTATTTTCAATTCATTTAAAAAACCTTTATTATAATCTTGAATATTTAATGTCCATCCAAAGGTTTCTTCAAACTTAGAGGAACTTAAGATTTTTTTCTCAGTTATGTCAAAATCAAATATAATATCATTTAATTGTTCAACAACTATAAAATATCTTTCGCGTTCTAAATCTAAGTCTTTTAAATATTTTGACTGTTCCCTTGCTTTTATGACAAGGCAGTAAAAAGCATCTAATAATGATATACAAATAATACCTAAAATAATGAATATGAAAGTTTTGTAATTATTATAAATATAGCTAGTAAAATTTATGAAAGTGTATAAAGGGGCGTCTTCGCTTATACTGTTTTTTACTGCAGCAAAAGCCGTAGTATTGAAAGTAAAATTAATTATGGCTATAAAATTATATATAAAAAGTAGTTTGTTTTTTCTTATATTCAAATCATTCACCTCTTGATTATTAATTGAATATTGTTATCAATTAGTCTACTAATTCATTTTATATAATATTTTTATAAAAATCCAAATTATATTCAACTTGGATTTTTGTGTAAGCTAAATAATATAAACTACATTGTATCTTAATACGAGGAATTAGCTGTAAAGTTAGGAGATATTTAATTTGTTTGCTATAATAATTCTATATCTAATACAAGATTGAGTGAAAATAATATATATTTGCGTAAAAGAAAGGTAAAACTAATAATCGATTTAAAGGTTATTAAGAAAGATATTTTAAGTAATGCGTGGAAGTGAAGGAGGAGTTATTATGTCGAAAGAACATCTTGTTTGGTTAAAAAGTTATTTAGAGGAAAATTATAATAAATCTATACTTGAAAATTTTCTTGATCCTCAAATTGTTGAAGTCATAGAGGGAAAAGTTATATACGAAATGAAAATTATAGATAGGCATTGTAATATATATGGATACATACACGGAGGAACCTTGGCTTCAATTGCAGATGTTGTAATGGGAGTTTCTTGCACAACTCTAGGAAAGCGTATAGTAACTACGGATTTAAGTATTAGCTATATAAAAAACGTAAATGCAGGAAGCACAATTACGGCAGTGGGTAAGGTTGTCAGCGATGGTGAAAATATAATGAGATGTACATGCAAAATATTTGATGAGCATGAGAAGATCCTTGTGCAGGCTCAGGCTTCATATTTTGTTATTGGAAGTTTTGATGATGTAAACCCACCAAGAGTTAAATGAGTATCTTTAATAAGCTAAATAAGAATGCTAGTTACGAAATTTTTGTTAAGTAACTAGCAGTTTTGCTTTTGTTCTTCTTTTAATACCATCCTTTTTACAGTATTATTGGTATCTGATAGATTATGATAAGCCGTGATGAACTAAGCTTTCTATAACTTATATATAGCCCCAAAAATATAAATTTGAAAGAAGTAAAAAAGTTAAATAGTTTCCAATAAACCTTTTTTATTGTCTAGGAAAGTATAGAATTTTTTAATTTTGAAAGTCAGTGATACCAATGGTTATAAGGATATTGGCTTGTAAAAAGTGGTATCAAGAAAGAGCGTGGCGCAGCCACTTTGTTCCAATTAAAAAAGAAAAAAAGTAAGAAATGAAAAAAGTTAAGAATATAAAAAGTTACATTGTTACCTTTTTATATTCTTAACTTTTTTGAAAAGAATTTTAAGTTGTACGGTTGATTGATAGTAAAATAATGGAATATAATGTATGTATTAAGTTAAAATAATGAGACACAATTAAATAAATAAAAAGCCCATTTGTAAGCCAATGTTCCATCATGCTACATTGACAAATTCACCTAATAGAGGGGCACCATGAGGATAATATATCACCTTGCCTTGTCTAAGGAAAGGCATTCAAAGAAACTTTGGACTTGCTATTTATTTTCATGTGCCTAAAGAGTGGTGAAATTATAAATAATGAAATTTTTTAACAATGCTACGAATACAATTAGATATTTTTTGAATTGGAAACGTTATAGTATAAAAGCAAAATTGTTAAGCATATTTATAATTATTTCAATTATACCAATGGTTCTTAGTCAAGTGTTCTTATATAAGCTGTCACAACATTATCTAGAAAAGAAGATTACAAATCTTACAGATAGAAATTTATTTTACATAAAAACTAACATAGAAACTGATATGAATTATTATAAGGATATTTTATATAGGATTGCAGCAGATAATGATTGTTTAGAATTAGAAAAAATGTTTAACGACGGAAATGAGTTTGAAAAAGCAGCGTCTATTAATAAGATTAGAGATGCCTTTGGATCTTATTCTTATTCAAGAAATCAAATTAGAGCTATAACCTTTGTTGGGAATAATGGAAGAAATGTATATTATGATAAAGGTAATCAGGGAATTAACAATAGAATATGGGAAGAATATAGTAATTCTGACAAAAGTAAAATTTATTCTGAAATCTTAAATAGTAATACTCCTGTAATATTACCTACAACTTGTAATAGCTTTATTCATGGAAAATCTGAGTATATGTTTCACATAGGACTAAAAGTTAGAGATATCAGAACTAAAAGTGAAATCGGCATAATTATTATGAGTTTTGATGAACAAATTCTATTTGATGTTTGCAATGTTGAGATGGATAAGGAAGATTTTGAGGAAGACAAGCTTAATATGTGCTCTGTAATAGTTGATAATGATGGGAGAGTTATATCATTTCAAGATAAGAAGTATATTGGGACATATGTAAAAGATTATTCTAGCAGTGAGATTAATGATATGGATAATATGGAAACACTAAATCAATTAATATATTCAATACCGAGTTTTAAGAATAGAAATATATCTGTTAGCAGTATTCCTATAGATAGGTGTTGGCTGGAAAGTAATTAATGTTGTTGATAAAGATAATTTATTTTATGAAGTTAAGTTATTAAGAAATTTAACTTTTGTATTTTTAGGATTGATACTTATAATCTTAACAATAGTTATTATAATATTCTCAAATAAATTATATGAGTCAGTTAAAATTATTGTCAGTGGAATGAAGGAAGCTAAGAAAGGAAATTTCAATGTAAAAATAAAGCTAAGCACAGAAGATGAAATGTCATTTATAGGAGACGAATTTAATGAAATGTTGTCTACAATAAATATCTTGATAAGGGACATAAAAGATCAAAGTAATTTTATTGTTGAATTATCAAATAAAAGACGAGAAGCTGAGATAAAGGCAATTGTTGCTCAAATTAATCCTCACTTTTTGTATAATACTTTAGATTGTATAAACTGGATGGCAATTAAAAATGAGAATTATGAAGTTAGTGATACTATTGGAAATTTTGCGCAAATACTAAGATATAGCATAGGCGATATTAATAAGGAAGTTACTATTTATGATGAAGTTGAATGGTTGAAGAAATATGTATGTTTGCAGCAGCTTAGATTTAATAATAGCTTCGTATTGGATTTAGATGTAGATGAAAATGTCTTAGGGGCTAGAATTCATAAATTAATATTACAACCCTTAATTGAAAATTCAATTATCCATGGATTTAAAGGATATGATAGTGAAAGAATATTGAAAGTTAGCATAAATAGATTTGAAAATAATTATGCAAAAATCGTAGTAAAAGATAATGGGTTGGGTATAGAAGATAGAGATCTTCAAGAAATAATAAGTAATATGAAATCAGGAAAAGATGAAGATGAAAATATAGGTATAAAAAATGTATATGACAGGATAAAGATTTATTATGGTGAAGATGCTAAGTTTAGTATTGAAAGTGCTAAAGGACAAGGAACTACAATAACTTTGATTATTTCATTGATATTTTAAGGGGGATATTCATGAAAATTTTAATTGTAGAAGATGAAATTAATGCCAGAGAAGGACTGGGGAACTTATTAGGAAAGATTAATAAAAATTACATCGTTTGTGGAAAAGCATCTGATGGAGAGCAAGGGTTACTTTTGGCTAAAGAGTATAAGCCAGATCTTATTTTTACTGATATTGAAATGCCGAAAATAAATGGATTAGATATGCTCCAAAAAATTAAAGATTGTGGTCAAAATCCATATATTATTATACTTAGTGGATATTCAGATTTTAAGTATGCACAAAAAGGTATAAAACTTGGAGTGAATGAATACTTATTGAAACCTATAACTTATACTGCTTTAAAAAATACCATGGAGGATATTGAAAAAAAGCTTAATTTAAGTAAGGAAAAAGATGCACTTTTAGAAGAAGGTATACTTAAGGAAGAAATATTAGGACAAGTACTACTAAATAAAGGACAAAATTTAGAGCATTTTTACAAAATAATTGAAAGTAAAGTAAAGCAAAATGAAAATATATATGTTGTTAATTTGCATCTTAGAGATAAATACGAAAATAAGGTTGAACTTATAATAAAAGAGATTTATGAAGCTATGAAGAATTACAATATCGTAAATTTCTATTACTCTATCTTAAAAGAGTACAGTTATTTACCTATTTTGGTAATTACTAAAACACCTTACTTGGAATTTATAAAAATGCTAAAGCATAAGATATTATTTTCACTTAGGCAGAAGGGATTCTTAAATACTACTATTAGTATTATTAATCTAGATGAACTATCTGAAATTAAAAGTTCATTTAAAAGGCTACAAGGATTGTCTCGATGGCCTATTTCATTTGGAAATAATGAAGTGATCTATGAAGAACTAATATCTAAATTAAAAATAAATCGTTGTAATTATCCAAGAGAGATTGAAAAGGAAGTGGTAAGGGCCATAAAAAACAATGATCAGAAAAAGTTAGCTGATATTAATAAAAGATTTATATCATATTTGAAAGAAAACATCTACGACCCATGCGAGATAATAGATGTTAGCAGCAAGTATATTTTTTCAATTTTAACTGCGTCTAAAAGCTATAATAGCAATCTTTACACTGAGTTTAATAATGAAGGCGTTTTAGATTCAATTAAGAATAGTTTTACATTTGATGAGTTAAAAGAACGGCTAAATTATGTAATCCGTAAGATGTGTGAAAGAAATGATGAGGGAACTAAAGTAAATTCATTGATTGTAAGAAAAGCTATAAATTATATAAAAGAGTATTATAGCGATAAAATTTCTCTTGAGGAAATAGCAAGTGGAATGAATATAACTCCAGAATATTTAAGTAGGTTATTTACAAAGGAACTTGGAAAAAGTTTTTCAGATTATTTAAAAGAGTTTAGAATTCATAAAGCAAAGGAATTATTAGGAAGTAATAAACTAAAAATTTATGAAATTGCGGAGAAGGTAGGCTATAGTGATTCTAAATACTTTTGCAAAGTTTTTAAAGAATCAACAGGTATGTCTCCAAAAGAATATATGAAATTTTATTAAGAGATGATAAAGAAAGAATAGGTCAGTATGCTTGCTATTTTATTTAATAAGCTTAAATACTTGGAAAAACTTTTAATCTAAGAATCAGAGCCATCAAATTCCTAATGAAACATTTCACAAAAGCATAATTCTTATTTCTAGTTGGGATATATTTCATAGTGTAAATCTCACTTATAGTTGGGGTATCTATATATAGATAAGCAATTTAAGAATTAGATTTGTTAGATGAATATATGTATAGAGTTGCTAAAACTTTAAGTTCATATCTTCACTAGAAATCATAAATATTTTTCTGGTATATCAATATATTCTAAGTGTAAGTCAAATTCTTTATATTGGAAATCTATAAAAAATCTAAAGGTGCCTAAAACTTAGTGAAGGAGACCTTTAAATTGAAGCAAGGTAGGTGAAAATAATTTTGAAAAATAAATATAGCAGTGAATTTATTAAGGAAGAAAGAAAAGGGTACATATTTGTGCTCCCAGCACTAATATTTATGCTGGCTTTTGTGGGATATCCGATTATATATAATTTTATTTTAAGTCTTCGTGATGTAAATGTAACGACTTTTAGTCAGCCTGTTAAACCATTTGTTGGTATTGAAAACTATATTGAAGTGTTTAAAGACCCAGCAATGCCAATAAGTATTTGGAATACTTTAGTTTTCACTATTGGAAGTATATCAATTCAATTTATTATAGGACTCGGACTAGCTTTGCTTTTCAATTTAAAATTTAAGCTTTCAGAACCTCTTAGAGGGCTTATGGTAGTCAGTTATCTTGTACCGATGACAGTAACTGCATTATTGTTCAAATTTATGTATAGTACAAGCGGAGGTATAATAAACGAATTACTTATGAAATTTCATCTAATATCACAGCCAATAGGATGGATTATAGACAGTAAAACCTCAATGTTTTCAGTTATATTAACAAACTAATGGGTTGGAATTCCGTTTAATATGTTGTTATTAACAACTGGGTTAAGTAATATTCCGTATGATTTATATGAGGCAGCTAAAGTTGATGGGGCTAATGTGATTCAGAGATTCTTTAAAATAACTCTGCCATCATTAAGACCAGCGATTTTATCTGTATTAGTTCTTGGATTTATTTATACATTTAAAGTTTTTGATTTAGTATTTGTTATGACAAATGGAGGTCCAGTTAATAGTACTGAACTAATGTCAACTTTTGCATATAAACTTTCATTTACGCAATTTTCATTTAGTAAAGGGGCCACTGTTGCCAATGTATTATTTGCTATTTTATTCTGCGTAAGTTTAGGATACCTCAAATTGATAAAGGAAGATGAGGTGATTGGATAATGAAGAAGGTTATTCTTAAGGATAAACAAAAAAATATAATATTATGCTGTGTATCAATTTGCATAGCTTGTATTATGCTTTTTCCAATATATTGGATTATAGTAAGTTCATTTAAAACCAATGCTGAAATCTTTGCATCACCTCCAACTTTTATACCTAAAGATTTTACATTAAGTAGTTATACAGACCAATTTACAGGAAAGAGCAGCATAATAGTAACACTAGGTAATAGCTGCAAGGTTGCATTCGCTTCAATGATCTTAGCATGTGTATTGGCTATTCCAGCTGCATATGGCTTGGCAAGATTTAGGATGAGAGGGAAAAAGGTATTTATATTGATCTTCTTAGTAACCCAGATGCTCCCAGTAGCACTATTACTTACACCAATGTTTTTAGTTTATAAAAATTTACATCTATTAGATACTCTTTGGGCTCCAATTTTATCAGATGCAACAATATCTGTTCCTTTTGTAGTTCTTATTCTTAGAACTTATTTTCTTGCTTTACCAAAAGAACTTGAAGATTCAGCAAAGATTGATGGATGCAATACATTTACGGCATTTACAAAAATAATGCTTCCAATATCTTATCCAGGGCTTATAATGACAGGAGCATTTTCCTTCTTATATGCTTGGGGAGATTTAGCTTATTCACTAACATTTTTAACCAGCCCTGAAAAGAGAACTATGACAGCTAGTATATATAATTTCATGGGCAAGTATGGAATACAGTGGAATTCCATAATGGCTTATGGAGTGCTTTTGGTTTTGACTGTTGTTTTAATATTTATATTCCTTCAAAAATATATAATTGGAGGATTGACAAATGGTGCTGTTAAAGGCTAAGCATGAATTTAATTATTTAAAGATTGGAGAGTTCATATTATGGAATCTAATAAGGAAATTAATTTAGATGATAGTGTTTTTGAAGCTTACGGAAGTGTATTAATTCGCAAATATGACTGTGAAACGTTACGAATTGAGCCTTGGGGAAAAAAAAGTTTACGTATACGTAGCACTAAGCAAGCAGAATTTATATATAATGATTGGGCCTTATTGCCACAAGAAAATTGTGAAATTAAGATTAAGATTGAAAATAATGAAGCATATATAGAGAATGGAAAAATTCGTGCAAGGATTGATAAGGAAGGAAAAATTACATTTTATAACGCTAAAGACGATGTTCTTTTAGAGGAGTATGTAAGAAATAGGAAAAATGTAAATAGATTTTGTAGTGCCTTAGAGATAGAAGCACGTGAATTTAAGCCTATTCTTGGTGGAGATTATACTTTAACTATGAGATTTGAATCAAATCCAAAGGAAAAGTTATTTGGAATGGGGCAATATCAGCAGCCAAATTTGGATTTAAAAAACTGCGTACTTGAACTTGCACATAGAAATTCTCAGGCTAGTGTTCCATTTGTATCATCCAGTTTAGGATATGGAATGCTATGGAATAACCCAGCCATTGGAAAAGTTACTTTTGGAAAAAATATTACAGAGTGGGTAGCGAATTCTACTAAGCAATTAGATTATTTTATAACAGCAGGTGATACTCCAGCCGAAATAGAAGAAGCTTATGCAAAAGCAACTGGAACAGTGCCAATGATGCCGGATTATGCTATGGGTTTTTGGCAATGTAAATTGAGATACCAAACTCAAGAAGAGTTATTAAGAGTTGCTCGTGAATATAAGAAAAGGAACCTTCCAATTTCAGTTATAGTGGTTGACTTTTTTCATTGGCCAAAACAAGGAGAGTGGAAATTTGATTTAGATTATTGGCCTGATCCTGATGCTATGATTAAAGAACTTAAAGAAATGGGCATTGAATTAATGGTTTCTATCTGGCCAACCGTAGATAAGACAAGCGAAAATTATGATAAGATGCTTAAAAAAGGTTATTTAGTAAGAGTTGATAGGGGAATTAGAACAACTATGGACTTTTTAGGAGATACTGTTTTTTATGATCCAACAAATCCAGAGGCTCGTGACTTTGTATGGAAAACTGCTAAGAAAAACTACTATGATAAAGGCATAAAAATATTTTGGCTTGATGAAGCTGAACCAGAATACTCGATTTACGACTTCGAGAATTATAGGTATCACTTAGGTCCAAATGTACAAATAGGTAATATATATCCTGCTATGTATGCAAAAACGTTTTTTGATGGCATGAAGAAAGAAGGCAAGGGAAATATAATTAATCTTCTTAGATGTGCATGGGCAGGAAGTCAACGTTATGGAGCACTTGTGTGGTCTGGAGACATTGATTCTAGTTTTGAATCTTTAAGAAATCAATTTGCAGCAGGTCTTAACATGGGAATTGCAGGTATACCATGGTGGACAACTGATATAGGAGGATTCCATGGTGGAAATCCAGATGATCCAGACTTTAGAGAATGCATAATTAGGTGGTTTGAATATGGAGCATTTTGTCCTGTATTTAGGTTACATGGCGATCGTGAACCACATTCAAAGCCACTTGGAACTAGCGGTGGAGGACTATGTGCAAGCGGTGCAGCTAATGAAGTATGGAGCTATGGTGACGAAGCATATGAAATATTTAAGAAATATATGTTTATCCGGGAAAGGATGAAACCTTATATTACTAAAATCATGAAGCAAGCACATGATAAGGGAACTCCAGTTATAAGGCCGTTATTTTATGACTTCTCAGAAGATGAGATTTGTTGGGATATTACAGATGAGTATATGTTTGGACCAAATGTTCTTGTTGCACCAGTACTCCATAAAGGAGATAGGTCAAGAAAAATATATTTACCAAAAGGTGCAAATTGGAAAGATGTAAATTCAGGGAAGATATTTAGCGGCGGACAAGTAATAGACTATAGTGCCCCATTAGAAATAATACCGTTATTCCTTAGGGATGAAGCAGAAGTTTCAATTATTTAATGAGAAAGATAAGTAATAAGAGTTTATGCTAAGTAAACTCTTATTTTTGTTTAAAAAACGAATTCTATGTTTAAAATTTGCTATTTTATAACAAAATAGTAATAGTACATTAAACATAGAGGTTTCATTTTATTTGATACATCTTGTAGTATATGACTCAATAGTATTTTATAAATTTAAATGACATTTAAAGGAGGGCAACATGAAGAAATTATCGAAAAAAGTATTAATTTTGATTACTATTATAAATTTTTTTGGAATGATTTTTGAAGGCAGTGCTGGAAGATATGATAGTAGAGCTATAGTAACCAATGTATCAGAACAAAAGGATAGATTACAGTTGATAAAAGAAAAAGGAGAGATAACTGTTGCTTCACCACAAAATGATGTTTCATATTTTTATATAGATCCAAGTACAAAAAAGTTAGACAGAACTGAGGCTGATATAATAACCGAAATTGGAAGCAGACTTGGAATTAGTAAAATTGAAACCAGGAACTCACCATTTGTAAATTTATTAGATAAATTAAATACTGATGACAGTATAGATATCGCGTCAGGTGGAATATTTATAACTCCGGAACGGGAAAAGATAGTAGCCTTCACACAGCCAATATACAAAGCCACAGAAGCTGTTGTAGTTCCAACATTTTCAAATATAAATTTTAAAAGCGATCTAAAAAACGCAGTAGTTGGAGTTGAAAAGGGCACAGTATATGAGAGCATGGGTGAAAGATGGAAAAATGATAAAATAATAAAGGATATAACAATCTTTGAAAATTCAACTGAATTATTGGATGCTATATATAAAAGAAAGATAGATGCAGGGTTCGATAAATTAAATTTGGGGGACATATGTATTTTTTTTCGTAATAAATGGTTAAATGAAAGTATTATGACAAAATAATATTTATATTTATATAAATTTGCTATAAAAAGCAAGAAAACATTGCAACTTTGTCAAAAGTGTATTAGTATTTAACAGTGAAAATTAAATTTTTAGAGGAATATATTGGGGAAATAATAGCTACAAAAATTCGCATGATTATAAAATACTTAGAACAAAATCGCAGGCGACTGTGGTTAAGTTCCGTATTGTGCTTCGCACTCTTTTCATATGTGTAGATTTTTTCACGTATCTGCCTTTTCGAACGTATGTGAGAAAAATTTGGCAGGCGAATAAGATTCCTTTTTTATTAGTTTTAAAATATAAAAACTAATTAATCTACCTTTTTTAAGTTATCCACAGATTTTATTGGAATATAAATTTCTAAAGAATAAAAAAGCATTTATCTATGTGCTTTGATAAATATGGAGGAATAAAATGGATAAATCAACATCAGAAAATCAAAATTTATCGAGAGGGCTAAAAAATCGACATGTTCAATTACTTGCTATAGGAGGTGCAATTGGAACAGGACTATTCCTTGGTTCAGGAAGATCAATTCACTTAGCTGGTCCATCTATCTTATTTGCTTACATAATAACAGGAATAATATGCTTCTTTGTTATGCGTGCTCTCGGGGAATTATTACTATCGAATTTAAATTATCATTCATTTGTAGACTTTGTATATGATTATTTAGGGAACGGAGCAGCATTTATTACTGGATGGACATATTGGTTTTGCTGGATTTCAGTTGGAATGGCTGATTTGACTGCTGCGGGGTTATACATACAATACTGGCTTCCTAATATACCTCAATGGCTTCCAAGTCTTATTGTTCTTGTAATTTTACTAATTATGAATCTTACAGCAGTAAAATTATTTGGTGAAATGGAATTTTGGTTTGCTTTAATTAAAGTTGTTGCAATCTTAGCACTAATTGTAATTGGTATATTTATGATTATTACAGGATTTTCAACAGATGCTGGTGCATCTAGCTTTGCAAATCTTTGGAGCCACGGCGGGTTATTTCCAAATGGAATAAATGGTTTTATTCTTTCATTCCAAATGGTAGTGTTCGCTTTTGCTGGAATTGAATTGGTTGGCCTTACAGCTGGTGAAACCGAAAAACCAGAATATGTTATTCCAAAAGCTATTAACAATATTCCAATTAGAATTATTATTTTCTATATAGGCGCACTTATTGTTATTATGAGCATATATCCTTGGAACTCAATTAATCCAGATAAAAGTCCATTTGTTCAGGTGTTTGCAGCAGTAGGAATTGCAGCAGCAGCAAGTATTGTAAACTTCGTTGTATTAACATCAGCAGCATCTGCTTGTAATAGTGCTATCTTCAGTACAAGCCGTATGGTTTATTCGCTTGCTAAAGAAGAAAATGCACCTGAATCAATGAAAAAGCTGACTTCTAGTCAAGTACCTTCAAATGCTACAATGTTTTCAGCAATTGTCATTTTGATTTCAGTTATTTTAAATTTTGTTATGCCTGAAGGAGTATTTGTGCTTATAACAAGTATATCGACATTTTGTTTTATATATATTTGGGCAGTCATAGTTATTTGCCACATGAGATATCGCAAAACTAATCCTGAACTTGCTGCAAAGAGCAAATTCAAAATGCCACTTTATCCAATAATAAACTATATAATTCTAGCATTTTTTGCTTTCATTCTAGTTGTATTGGCACTTAATAATGAAACTCGTGTTGCTTTATTTGTAACACCTGTATGGTTTATAGTACTTGGTATTATTTACAATATACTTAAAGCAAAAAAGAAAAATGAAGAAAATACTTAGTAGCATTTATATATAGTTCTGAAATTTTAATAGAAAGAAAAAAGCTATCTTTTACAGGATAGCTTTTTTCAGTGTAATTATTAATTATTCTATAAAAGTAGCATCTAATGGATTTCTATCAACTAATCTATTATAACTATACTTTGAATATCCAACCATAACGGCACCTACGACTTTTTTATCTTTAGGAATATTGAATGATTTAAGCAGTGGTGAGTCTTCAATGGCTATGCAATGCTCGAAAATTCCAGCCCAGCATGATCCAAGTCCTAGGGAAGGGGCGAATAATTCAAGATAAGTTAACTTGACTATTACTTGCAGTAGGAGCCAATCTTGCAATATCAATTAATTTTGTCAATTTTTCTCTTGATACAGGTTCAGTTTTGTAATTTCTTATGGAACGGCGAGATCTTAAGAAATATTCTGCCTGCTTTTCGTTTAGTTTAGCAAAATCTTTTAAATCAATCTGATCTTCTAAAGGTGATTTTTTATTATCTATCGCACTATTAGGACATATAGCAGTGCAATGTCCACAGGGAAATACAATGATTGTTTTCAATTTCTTCTGGTCCATGTGAACCCATCTTTAGAAAAGCCACAGGACATTCTTTAATACATAATTCACATTTTATACATTTTGCTTCATTCACAGTAATAAGATTCATTTTATTCAAATTCAAAATCACCACATTTAAATAAATTATTTTGATTTTCCATTTCCATCACCAATATGCATATATCAAGAAATTTATTTATGCAAATTATCATTTAGTAATGATATGAATGCGCAGTAATCTTAGTTCTTGCAAGAAATATAGCTAATCAATCATGGTAATTTTATCATAATCCTAGGTTAATATAACCTAAAATATATTCATAAAAAAATTTTTATATTAGGGATTGAAATATCTGGTACCATGTGTTAGAATTTACTTGTGAATTGGTAAGACCAATTTACGATATCGTATACAAAAAATAAATTAGCGATAGTATTTATTTGATGGTGATTTTTACCACCAAGATACAGAATGGTTTTATCAAAAAACAATTTAGCAATTTAAAAGGATAAAGGAGAGGGAAAGTATGCAGATTCTGTTATGTGTAAAGCAGGTTCCAGATGATTCAATTGAAATCCATTTGGATAATGAAAAGAAAAAACCTAAATTAAATGGAGTCAGTTTGGTTGCAAATGCATTTGATACATATGCATTAGAGCTAGCGGTTCGTTTTACTGAGGCTCATGGAGGAAAAGTTAGTGTATTAACAGTTGGAGCAGATGATTCTTTAAACACATTAAAAAATTGCCTTGCTGTAGGAGCTAAAGAAGCATTTTTTGTAAAAGATGACTTATATGCAGATTTAGATGCTATGGGAACAGCTGATGTTTTGGCAGATGCTATTCATAAGATTGAAGCAGATAAAGGTGAAAAATTTGATTTGATTCTTTGTGGAAAAGAATCTACAGATGAAATTACTGGTCAAGTTGGAGCTATGCTCGCAGAAAAATTAAAGACAGGCTATGTCAGCAGCGCTATTGAAATCGATTTAAAAGATAATTCTATGGAAATTCATCAAGAAACTGAAGAAGGATATAATTTAGTTTCACTAGAATGTCCAGCTGTAGTAACAGTAAGCAAGCCAGATTATGATCCACGTTATCCTACTATAAAAAGTAAGATGGCAAGCCGTAAGGCAGTAATCCCAACTTATTCAGCAGCAGAAATTGGAGAGGTAAAACAAGCAAAAGTACGTTGCATAGAATATGTTGCACCTCCTAAGAAAGAGGCTGGTATCAAGATTCAAGAGAAGGATGCTACTTTAGCAGTAAGTGCTGTTATGGAGCAAATGAAAAAAGATAAGGCAATCTAATTAAGGAGGAAACGAAAGTATGAAAGCATTATTATTCATTGAAACAGATGGAGAAAAGGCATTAGGTGGAAGTATTGAACTTATTAACGCAGCAAAAGCATTAGATGCAGAAGGAACAGCTCTTGTAGTAGGAAATAAAGCTATTGCAGATACAATAGCAGCATTTGGAATTCCAGTTATTTTTACTGATACAGCTACAGATTGTGATACTTTGACAGAATTATTATCAGAAACTGTTAAGGAAGAAAATCCAGATATTGTTTTATTAGCTAATACAACACTTGCTAAAGATGTTGCACCACGTATTGCAGGTCGTATGAATTTGGGATGCGTAAGTGACGTAATAGGAATGAGTAAAGCTGATGATAAAGTTATATATACTAGACCAGCTTATGGCGGTACAATCTTAGAACATATTGAAGTAGAGGGAACAGCTGTAGTAACAGTTAGAAATGGAAGTTTCCCTAAGCCAGAAGCCACTTCAAATGCAGACGTTACAGAAAAGAAAATAGAAATTCCAGCTGATGCTATTAAGGCAAAAATTATTAATACAGTAAAAGAAATTTCTGAATCTGTTAATTTGGAAGAAGCTGAAGTTATTGTTTCTGGTGGACGTGGAATGGGAAGTGCAGAAAACTTCAAACTAGTTGAAGAATTAGCACGTGTACTTGGAGGCGTAGTAGGCGCAACAAGACCAGCAATTGAAGACGGTTGGATTTCTCGTGCACACCAAGTTGGACAATCAGGAAAAATCGTAGCACCAAAACTTTATATTGCATGCGGTATTTCTGGAGCAACACAGCATACATCAGGAATGACAGGTTCCAATTATATTGTGGCAATTAATAAAGATGAAGAAGCTCCAATCTTTGAAGTTGCTAACGTAGCAATTGTTGGAAATGTAAATGAAATCCTTCCAATTATGATTGAAGAAATGAAAAAAGCAAAAGCAGAATAAATACTTTTTCCAGATAAGATAAATGGTTATCCCACCAAAAAAGTTGGTTGGATAACCAAAAAAATAAATCTCAATTCACAAGAAAATGAAATTATGTATAAATTTCACACTTGTATACTTGGAGAATTGTTAAAAAACATAATTGAATAAGAGACGCAGCATATAAAAAACAACTAAATCCGAATATATGTAAAAATAGTATTGAATCAACAAGTGGGAAGCTATGTAATTAAGACCAAAATAGTAATAACAATTTTTAAAAGGTTATACCATTTAAAAATTGTATGAGGAGGATAAAAGAATGTTGTTTTTTAAATTCTTAATGGCGATATTACCTATCATTTGGCTTATAGTTGCACTCAGTGGATTAAAAATGCCAGGTTATAAAGCTTGCTCTATTGCACTTGTTCTTACAATGTTTTTAGCTATTTTTTTCTGGAAATTAAATGTGGTTTATACTGTGACAGGAGTATTTGAAGGAGTACTCAACGCATTGTGGCCAATCTGTTTAGTTATCGTTGCAGCTTTGTTTACGTATAATTTAATTTTACGTACAGGTGCAATGGATTTCATAAAGGAAATGTTGGCCGGAGTTTCTATGGATAAAAGGGTTTTAACATTAATTATTGGATGGGGATTCGGTAATTTCATGGAAGGAATGGCTGGGTTTGGAACAGCAGTTGCTATTCCAGCATCTATGCTTGCTGGTGTTGGATTAAACCCATTTTCAGCAGTTCTAGCATGTTTGGTTGCTAACAGTACACCAACAGCATTTGGTTCAGTAGGAATACCACTCGTAACACTTTCAGCAGTAACCGGAGTTGGATCAAACACATTAGCAGTAAATACAGTAATAATTGAAGGAATTCTTTGTTTTATAAGTCCATTTATTATGGTATGCATCGTAGGTGGAGGAATAAAAGCATTGAAGGGGGCATTTCTTGTTACATTAGTCGCTGCATTATCATTTACAGTACCTGCTTATATTACAGCAACAGCAGTTGGAGCAGAACTTCCAGATATAGTAGGATCTATCTGTTGTATGGTATGTACAGTTGTAGCAGCAAAAATCTTTAATAAAAAGCCTCAAGACGAGTATTGCATTCAAATTAACAAGAAAAAAGAAGAAACAACTTTATCATTTGGTAAAGCAGTACAAGCATGGTGTCCATTTATCTTAATATTTGTAATGTTAATGGCTACATCAACATTATGTGCACCAGTTCATGATGCAATTGCAGTATTTAAAACTAGTACAAGCGTATATGCTGGTAAAGGTGGAAATACCCTAACTTTCAGCTGGATTAATACACCAGGTGTTATCATTCTTGTTGCAGCAGTCATTGGTGGTCTCGTTCAAGGCGCAAAAATATCAACAATACTTGATGTACTGCGTAGCACATTAAAAGCAAACTGGAAAACAATCGTTACAATTTGTGCAGTTATGTCAACGGCAAAGGTAATGGGGTATAGTGGAATGATTTCAGATATAGCAAGTCTTTTAGTTGTAGTAACTGGAGGAGCATACCCATTAATTTCTCCATTAATTGGAGCCATTGGAGGATTTGTAACTGGATCTGGTACATCAACCAGTGTTTTATTTGGAGGATTACAAGTACAAACCGCACAAAACCTTGGACTTTCTGGTGCATGGATGGCAGCAGCTAATGTTCTTGGCGCAGGCATAGGAAAGATGATTTGCCCTCAAAGTATTGCAATTGGTGCAAGTGCAATTAATCAATCAGGTTCGGAAAGTAAAATTTTAAAAAGCGTATTTAAATACTTTGTGTGTTATGTAGTTATAGCTGGAATAGTATGTTTTGTTGGAACACTTTAAGGCAGTTGATATATATTACAGGTGACCGTTTAAAGTTTACCAGGAAAATTCAGTAGTTTTTAGAAAATTAAAGAACTTTATTCAAAAGCCTACATTTTATACCCTTAGGGTATAAAATGTAAACTGAATTAGTTCGGCGTAGTAATTTGCTAAAGAAAGATAAAGTGAATTTTACATCTAATATCTTAGAAAGGAATGAATATTATGGCTGAGTATAATCAATTGACAGAGGAGATAATCTCAAAATTACAGGAGGCAGCACCAGGGCATATTTTAACAGGAGCTGATATAAACGATGACTATAGTCACGATGAAATGCCTATCTACGGAAAAGTAGCTCCACAAGTTGTGTTTATGGCACATTCTACAGAAGAAGTTGCTGCAGTAGTAAAAATATGTAATGAAAATAAAATACCAGTAACTCCAAGAGGAGCAGGAACAGGACTTACAGGTGGAGCGGTTCCATTACTTGGAGGAGTTTTAATTGATATTACAAAAATGAACAAAATAATTTCTTATGATTTAGAAAACTTTGTTGTTAATGTAGAAGCTGGAGTTCTATTAAATGACCTTGCAGAGGATTGTTTAAAACAAGGATTATTATATGCTCCAGATCCAGGTGAAAAATTTGCATGCCTCGGTGGAAATGTTGCAACAAATGCTGGTGGAATGAGAGCCGTTAAATACGGTGCAACACGTGATTATGTACGTGCAATGACAGTTGTTCTTCCAACAGGAGAAATTACTAAATTTGGTGCTACAGTATCAAAAACAAGCTCAGGTTATAGCCTTTTAAATCTAATGATTGGTTCAGAAGGTACACTTGGAATTATTACAGAACTTACATTGAAAGTAATGCCGGCGCCAAAGGTAGTAGCAAGTTTAATTATTCCTTTTGAAAATTTAGATGATTGTATTTCTACTGTTCCAAAATTTAGAATGGAACACATGAATCCACAAGCGATAGAATTCATGGAAAGAGAAATTGTTTTATCTAGTGAAAGATATATTGGAAAGAGTGTATTCCCACAAGTAATTGATGGAGTTACTGCAAATGCTTATTTACTTGTTACTATAGATGCAGGTAATGAAGATGAATTAAATAATCTTATTGAGCAAGCAAGTGAAATAGTATTAGAAGCAGGAGCAATTGATGTTCTTGTAGCTGATACACCTGCAAAAATAAAGGATGCATGGGCTGCGCGTTCAAGTTTCTTAGAAGCTATTATGGCAGAAACAAAATTATTAGATGAATGTGATGTTGTAGTTCCAGTAAATAAAATCGCTCCTTATCTTGCTTTTGTAAATAAAACTGGTGAAGAGTGTGGATTAACTATTAAGAGTTTTGGACATGCAGGAGATGGAAATCTTCACATATACCAATGTAGTAACGATTTAGAAGAAGAAGAATTCAAGACAAGAGTTGACAAATTCTTTAAGATTATTTACGAAGAAGCAATCAAATGCGGTGGACTTGTTTCAGGTGAACATGGAATTGGTAGTGGAAAGATGGCTTATTTAGCTGATAGCGTTGGAGAAATAAATATGGAATTAATGAAAGGTATTAAGGAAGTATTTGATCCAAATTCTATTATGAATCCAGGTAAGGTATGTTGTCCGATAGAAAATTAAGCTCATAATTAAAAAATTTATATATATATTAACATCCCATGAAATAAAAAAGGAAAAGATGAAAAAAAGAAAGGTAGGAAATTAAAATGGATTTTAAACAAGATGAAAATCACCAACAATTACTAGAAATGTATCGTGAATTTGCAGAAAATGAGGTAAAACCAATTGCAAAAGAAATCGATGAAAGTATGCGATTCCCAGAAGAAAATGTAGCAAAAATGGCTGAAATGGGCTTGCTTGGAATTCCATTTCCTGAAGAATACGGCGGAGCTGGAATGGACACATTAAGTTATATACAATGTGTAGAAGAATTATCTAAATGTTGTGGAACAACAGGTGTTATAGTTTCAGCACATACAAGTCTTTGTGCAACACCAATTTACACATATGGTACAGATGCTCAAAAAGAAAAATATTTAAAACCACTTGCTTCAGGTGAAAAATTAGGTGCCTTTGGATTAACTGAACCCGTAGCTGGAACTGATGCTTCAATGCAAAAGACAACAGCAGTATTAGATGGAGACAATTATATATTAAATGGAAGTAAAATCTTCATTACTAATGCAGGATATGCAGACACATATATTGTATTTGCTATGACAGATAAGAGTAAAGGAACAAAAGGTATTTCAGCATTTATCGTTGAAAAAGACTTCCCAGGATTTTCAGTTGGAAGCCATGAATTAAAGATGGGAATTCGTGCATCTTCTACATGTGAATTATTCTTTGATAACTGTATAGTTCCAAAGGAAAATCTTTTAGGAGAAGAAGGAAAAGGATTTGGTATTGCAATGGCAACTCTTGATGGAGGCCGTATTGGTATCGCTGCACAAGCTCTTGGTATTGCAGAAGGTGCAATAGAAGAGACTGTAAAATATGTTAAAGAACGTGTTCAATTTGGAAAATCTATTGCTCAATTCCAAAATACACAATTTGAACTTGCTCAAATGCGTGCAAATACAGAAGCTGCAAAACTTTTAGTATATCAAGCTGCATGTGCAAAAGATGATCATCAAAAATTCACACATTTAGCTGCTATGGCAAAATTATTTGCTGCTAGAAATGCTACAGATGTAACAAATCGTTGTTTACAATTATTTGGTGGTTATGGATACACAAGTGATTATCCAATTGAAAGAATGATGCGTGATGCTAAGATAACAGAAATCTATGAAGGAACATCAGAAGTTCAAATGATGGTACTTTCAGGATGGATGCTTAGATAATATCATAAAAAACTAGTTAAAATGCCCTCACATTAGGCACATGAGAAAATAATAAATCAACCTGCATACTGATTTATTATTTTCAGATTGTGAATTAAACCTATTTAAATAAACTATATGAAAAAGACTAATTAAAATGCCCTCACATTAGGCACATGAGAAAATAATAAATCACCTGCATACTGATTTACTATTTTCGGATTGTGAATTAAACCTATTTAAATAAACTATATAAAGATAACAAGTTTTCTACAATTGTAGGGAACTTGTTATTTTTTATGCATTTATATAGATAAGCTAACTGTAAACTTTCAACACTAATTTAAAATACAGACTAAAATATACATATAGTTCGAAGTACGACCACAGAATAATTGGAAAACATTATCGATTTCCGTATGCATAAAAAATTGTAACATAGTTAATAATTTCTTTAACAAAACAATTATCTATATCGTAACGAACAAATATTTTTGTAGCCACAAGGGTCATAATATGGAGAATGGAATTTAAAAATGAGCTGCTAAAGATATTTAGCTTATGGTTGTTACACTTTGACTTGTCACACCCAAGGCAGGAGCATGTTTAAGTGACCACAACCGTTAGTTTACTATCTTCAGCGATATTTTTATAGTCATTCCAAACAAACATATTTATTGATCTCTAGCGAAATTTTAAAAGGAAACTCGATCCACATACGTTCGCGGAGTAAGCGATTCACACCGAATCACAGATTCGGGTTCTCTGCTTAAAAGCCAAGGTCTTCTCCAATTAGTATAACCTTTATCTTTTTTGCGGGCCTGCTTGTTCTTGTAGTTACCATTTGCGAACAGATACAATCTGGACTTAGACAGTCTCCACAACTGCCATTTATATAACATGGAGTTTTCATATCTTGAAAATGCTGCATATTTGATGGCGCAGCAATTGTTCTAGCTCTTTGAATTGCATCATCAAGAGTTTTCACAACTTTATTCATTCCAGCTACAACTATGACGCTTTTAGGTCCAAAAATCATGGCTGCTACACGATTCCCATTTCCATCGATATTAAATAGCTGACCGTCTTCGCTTATAGCATTGCTGCTCATTAAAAATGTATCACATAAAAGTGCTTTTCTCATAAGTTCTGTTCGTTCTTCAGGACTCTTTCCAGTATCTCTATCTATAACTTGATAGCATTTTTCTTTTACAAGTTCTTTTATGCCAATTTCAGTTAAGGTTTCAGAGCCACCCCAAGACACAACATGGTTTTCTGGAATCAAATCCAAAATTTGCTGAACTGCTTCGTCCTTAGTCTTGCAATAAAAAGCATCAAAATGACGCTTTCTCAAAGCCTCAATTACCTTTGTGCTTAACTTATCATAACGTTTTATTAATAAAGATTGTCTTGTCATTTTAAAGGTCCCCCTTAATTCATATATTTTATTTTATTCCTTGCGGAGAAAGTTAAATTGATATTTCTATAATATATTTATAACATAATCAACCAGTTTATATAAGAGCGCACTTTTCTGTAACATAGTATAAAAAATGATACTAAAAGATAAGTGAATATAATAATTTATTAGGAATATAATTAAGTAATGAAATCAAAGGAGATATGGATTTGAAGCTTGATTTAGATAAAAAAGATTTAATTTCTTTAGTTAAAGGAACGGACCCAAATTTAAATGTAATGGAGCATCCTAAAATAAGTTGTTGTGGAAATTATAGAGTGCAAAATAGTAGATGGGATTGGAATCAACATGTTTTTGAAAAGTATACTGATGAAGAAATATATGAAATATATAAGATATGCAAAAATAGTTGGGGTGAATAATACTTAATAAGCGTGGAGGAATACACCTCTAAATATAATGTTAAGTAAATAAGTAGGTTTTGATTCTTGGAAGTCTCTGAAAATGCGGTGTTAACTTCGCGTAAAATGAACTTAGTATTGCAATCAAGAAGTTACTTTTTCATTTTAGGGGGAGAGTGAAAAAATACTTGACTTAGAGTCCACTCAAAGTAGTAGAATTTAGTTTGTAATAAGAATTACTTAAATATTTAATTCAATTTATGAATGAGGCCATGAAAATTACAATTTAATTTACTATTTTAAAAGAGTTAAGGAGAAACGAAGAGATGGAAAAGAAAAAATTAGGATTTGGATTTATGCGTCTTCCGCTAAAAGATCAAGAAAATCAAGAAAGTATCGATTTTGAAATATTAAATAAAATGGTAGATACTTTTTTGGAAAGGGGCTTTACTTATTTTGATACAGCGTATATGTATCATGCATTTAAGAGTGAAATTGCTTTGAGAGAATCTTTAGTAAAACGTCATAAGAGAGATAGTTTTACAGTAGCATCAAAACTACCAACTATGTTTTTGAAAAAAGAGGGAGATCAAGAAAGAATTTTTGACGAGCAATTAGAAAAATGCGGTGTTGATTATTTTGACTATTATCTCCTTCACAACTTAGGTGTATCAAATTATAAAAATGCTCAAAAGTTCGATAGCTTTGCATTTGTTCAGAAAAAGAAGGAAGAAGGAAAAGTAAAAAATATGGGCTTTTCTTTTCATGATAATGCAGATTTATTAGATGAAATCTTAACTGCTCATCCAGAAGTAGATTTTGTTCAATTACAAATTAATTATATTGATTGGGACAATGAAAGTATTCAATCTAGAAAATGCTATGAAGTTGCAAGAAAACATAATAAGCAAGTTGTTGTTATGGAACCAATTAAAGG
>Ga0183101_1000135_pt2 | contig 29697 bp, 25 predicted proteins | sample Biomet3_FD_127790 | JGI IMG/M metagenome (GOLD analysis project Ga0183101, IMG submission 127790) | Microbial communities from bioreactor (seeded with sewage sludge) at LBNL, California, USA - Biofuel metagenome 3 | ecosystem: Engineered > Bioreactor > Anaerobic > Unclassified ...
CCATCCAGCAGGAGATGTCGCCAAACATTGAGCCAAATGGCTGCTTTAGTTCTTCAATATTTGGCGATTCTATTATATGTCAACTGTCTATCTGTCAACCACACGATTGTTTACTGTTAGAAAAAATATATGCTATCTTTATCCAAAAGAGAAAGATTTGCAGGAGGATGAAACATGGAAACAGCAAAAATAAAAGAATTGGTCTCCAAAATGACTCTGGAGGAGAAAGCATCTTTGTGTTCCGGGCTTGATTTCTGGCACACAAAAGGAGTGGAACGTCTCGGAATCCCTTCGGAAATGGTATCAGACGGACCTCACGGACTCCGCAAGCAGGACGATAAAGCAGACCATTTGGGAATCAACGACAGCATTCAGGCTGTTTGCTTTCCAGCGGGATGTGCAACCGCATCCAGCTTTAACCGTGAGCTGGTGACAAAACTTGGAGAAACACTGGGGGAAGAGTGTCAGGCAGAAAATGTAAGCGCAATCTTAGGCCCGGCTATGAACATTAAGCGTTCCCCGCTGTGCGGACGTAATTTCGAATACTATTCAGAGGACCCGCTTGTGTCAACGGAAATGGCAGGTGCGCTTGTCCACGGCGTCCAGAGCAAACATATCGGAACAAGTCCGAAGCATTTTATGGCAAATAACCAGGAATATCACCGCTTAACAAGCTCTTCAGAAATGGATGAACGCACCATGCGTGAAATTTACCTTGCTTCTTTTGAAGGAATGGTAAAGAAGGAAAAGCCGTGGACCATTATGAACGCATACAACAAGCTGAACGGCACATACCTTTGTGAAAACAAAGAAATGCTCACAGATGTGCTCCGCAGGGAATGGGGATTTGACGGCTATGTAATGACAGACTGGGGTGCGATGAATGACCGTGTGGAAGCTCTGAAAGCAGGCTGCAATCTGGAAATGCCGTCCTGTGAAGGCGCTACGGATGCGGAAATCGTTGCCGCAGTACAGGACGGAACACTGGATGAATCTGTACTGGACAAGTCCTGTGAAGAATATTTGAATGTTATTTTCAAATATGAGGAAAACAGAGACAAAAACGCGGTATTTCAGCATGAAAAAGACCATGAGACAGCCCGGGAAATCGAAGAGGAGTGTATTGTGCTTCTGAAAAATGAGGATGCGCTTCTCCCGTTGTCCGCAGACAAAAAGGTGGCTTTTATCGGCAAATACGCCGAGAAACCACGCTATCAGGGCGGCGGAAGTTCCCACATCAACAGCTTTAAAACAGAATCTGCAATGGACGCCGTAGAATTTCTCGCAACTGTAAAAAAGGAAAACATCACATTTGCCAAAGGCTTTGATGATGTTGAGGATAAAGCGGATGAAGCATTGGCTGCAAAAGCCGTAGAGGCTGCTGCAAATGCGGACGTGGCGGTAATCTTTGCCGGACTGCCGGACAGCTTTGAATCCGAAGGGTATGACCGGAAGCATCTTGGGATGCCGAACTGCCAGAACGCACTGATTGAAGCGGTGGCGGAAGCACAGCCGAACACCATTGTTGTGCTTCACAACGGCGCTCCGGTAGAAATGCCGTGGCTCGGAAAAGTAAAAGCCGTGCTGGAAGCCTATCTGGGCGGACAGGCTGTGGGCGGTGCAGTGGTCAATGTGCTTTACGGAAATGCAAATCCAAGCGGACGATTGGCGGAAACATTCCCACTTCGGATACAGGATACGCCATGCTATTTGAATTACGGCGGAGAACATGACAAATCGGTTTATTCAGAGGGCGTATTTGTGGGATACCGCTATTACACATCCAAAGAAATGGAAGTCCTGTTCCCATTCGGATACGGATTGTCTTATACGACCTTTTCTTACGGCAATCTTACGGTGGACAAAAAGGAGTTTAAGGAAAGCGAAAAACTGCTGGTATCCGTAGACGTAACAAATACAGGCGCATGTACAGGAAAGGAAGTCGTACAGCTTTACGTAGCGCCGAAGGGCGGAACAATCATCCGCCCGGTACGGGAGTTAAAAGCATTTGAAAAAACAGAACTTGCACCGGGTGAGACAAAAACCGTCACCTTTGAACTTGACAGCAGAGCCTATGCATACTGGAATACGGAAATCCATGACTGGCATGTGGAGACCGGAGCCTATGAAATCCAGATTTGCCGGAATGCACAGGAAGTGCTTCTGTCAGAGGAAGTACAGGTAGAATCAGAAACCGTCCTGCCGAAAGTGTATACCCTCAATTCCACAATGGGAGAAATCATGGCAGACCCGAAAGGAAAAGCCATATTGGAACAGGCAATGGGTGAAATGGAAGGAATGGACGGCGAGAGTACAGAGGAACAGATGCAGGATGATTCCGGAGTGATCAACGACGAAATGATGGCGGCAATGATGGAAGCCATGCCGCTCAGACAGATGCTGAGTTTTGTACCGGGAGTGACAAAGGAAGCACTGAACCAGCTTGTTGCAGCGCTAAACGCAGCAGAATAAACATACAGATCTACAAAAAAATACCGGGACAGGGGATTCAAGTTTCCTCTGTCCCGGTGGTTTTCTAGGACCACCAGGTGTCAGGCACTATTAAATTATGTATCATTAAGGTCGGCTGGATCGGATACCGGGCTCTGGTTCTCGGCGCCGTGACGGAAGGATATTCCGCTGTTGAACAAGGATTATTTAACAAACAACTCCCGCAGTGCTTTTCGGAATTCGAAGAAGAACAGTACTGCAGTGAATGTGACCGCCAAGAAGTCTGCAATCGGCTCAGCCATATACACAGCCATTGTCTGGTTGCTATGTAAGATTTCCGGCATGATGTAGATCAACGGAATGAGAAGGATGAATTTTCTCATAACTGCAACGATGATCGATGCTTTAGCTCTTCCGATAGATGCAAATGTCATCTGGCAGGCAATCTGGATACCGAACATAAACAGACATGCCAGATAGATGCGCAGCGCTTTTGCAGTAAATGCAAGCAATGTGGCATCGGAGGTGAACATTCCTGCAAATACCTGCGGGAAGATCATGACGCAGAGCCACAGGAAAACGGAGTATGTCAGACTGACCTTCAAAAGAAGTTTAAAGGCAGATTTGACACGATCCACATTTTTGGCTCCGTAGTTGTAGCTGATGATCGGCTGTGAACCTTGTCCGACTCCCTGCAGCGGAAGCATGGCAAACTGCATAACATCTGTCAGGATTGTCATTGCACCAACTGCGATATCTCCACCGTATTTCAAAAGAGAAGAGTTGAAACAAACGGAGATGATACTTTCACTTGCCTGCATCACAAAGATGGAAGAACCGAGAGCGAGTGAAGGCAGGATAATCTTAGACTGAAGTTTCATATTGCAAACTTTCAGTTTCAATGTTGTCTTTTTTCCAAACAGGAACGTCAGAACCCAGATGCAGGAGCAGGCCTGAGAAATAACAGTGGCAAGGGCAGCACCGCGGACTCCGAGTCCAAATCCAAAGATGAAGATCGGATCCAGGATAATATTGGTAACAGCACCGATCAATACGGAGAGCATACCGGTTTTGGCAAATCCCTGAGCTGTGATAAACGCGTTCATTCCAAGTGTGAGTTGTACAAAAAGCGTTCCGATAGCGTAAATGTTCATATAGGAAACAGCATATTCAATCGTGTTCTCACTTGCTCCAAAAGAAAGCAGGAAAGTCCGGTTTCCAATCAGAAGCATGATAGTAAGGATCGCAGATATGATGAGCTGTGTGAGAAAACAGTTGCCGAGGGTTTTCTCAGCAGACTCTGTATCTCCCTGTCCCATGAAAATAGATGCGCGCGGGGCCCCACCGTTTCCGACAAGGGCAGCGAATGCCGCTACGATCATGATCAGTGGCATACAAACACCTACGCCGGTCAGTGCAAGAGCACCTACATTTGGAATGTGACCAATGTAGATACGGTCTACGATATTGTAAAGCATGTTGATCATCTGTGCTGCAACGGTAGGCAGTGCCAGACGCAATAACAATTTACCGATAGGTTCGGTTCCTAAAAAATTCTTGTTCTCGTTCATTTCTCATTCTTCCTTTACAAATTATTTGTCTGAGTTTTGTTGCTGCATTTTGAATGCATTTTTTGCATTTTCCATCAGTTTCCGGTTCAAAAATTCCAGCTGCTCTTCCTCTTCTTTGGAAAAACCATGGAAAAGCTCTGTACGGAATGTCTCCTTTATCGTATCAATCTCATTTGTGATTGGAATTGCATCCGGAAGCAGCTCAAGATGAATCCTTCGCTGGTCATTTTCATCCGGAATCCGTTTCAGTAAAGATTTTTGAATCAGCAGTTCTACAGCCTGAGAGACATTTCCCTTGGAAAGCATCCGTAGTTCTACGATGTCAGCAGCTGTGTCACGACCCGGATTATTATAGAGAAAACTGATGATCGTTGTCTCAATCAATGTCAGCTTATGCCGTCCGCATATTTCTTTCAGCATACATTCGTACAGTTTGTTCAGTTGCCGGAATTGTACAAGAAAATGGGTTGAATTCATTATCCAAAACTCCTTTTGTGTTCAGATACAGAATGATTCGATTGATTTCGATCAAAATGTGTCACAGAACAGTTTTAAATAAAACAGTTCTAAAAAGAACTTTTAATTGTAATCATACGCACAAAAAGAGATTTGTCAAGAATAATATGAAAAATAGATTGCTGATCTCGGACAGATCTGCATACATTTTCCGCAGCGGATACATTCCGAACTATTCGGATTCTCATAGACTTTCACATTTATATCGTACCACCAGGTGTCAGGCACTATTAAATTTCAGAATCTGGTACAGATGATCGTGAAGAAAGCATATCGTCAAAGGACGGATTGGTAGACCAGGTAACATATTTTAATAAAACCGTAGCCAGCAAAGATATGTCCGGCTATTACCTTTTGAAGAACGGCGAATATGCTTATAATAAAAGCTATTCTGTCGGGTACGATTTTGGGTCTATAAAACGCCTTGATCGATACGAAATGGGTGCCTTGTCAACTCTTTATATTTGTTTCGCTCTTACAAAACACGACTCGGACTTTATCAAAACCTACTTTGATTCATTGAAATGGTATAAAGAAATATATATGATTGCCGCCGAGGGCGCCAGAAATCACGGGTTACTTAATGTTCCCACCGATGATTTTTTCGCAACACAACACATACTCCCCAACAATGAACAGGAGCAACATAAAATCGCTCAATTTCTCGGACTACTGGAGACCCGAATTGAAAAGCAACGCCAACTTGTGGATGCCCTCAAGTCATATAAAAGAGGACTAATAAACAGCATAATTGATGGAAACATACACCCTCATAAAGAGCATTCTCCTTGGATAAATATGACTGTTGGAGAGGCGTTCGTAATCACTCGTGGAAATGTGCTCCCCATTTCGGAAACACGTTCAAGAAAGAGTAGTACCTTTTGTTATCCGGTTTACTCTTCTCAAACAAAAGATGACGGATTGATGGGGTTTTACAGCGAATATCTATATGAAAATTGTATAACTTGGACTACTGATGGCGCAAACGCAGGCTGTGTCAAATATCGTGCGGGTAAATTTTACTGCACAAATGTATGCGGCGTTTTGCTTGAAAAAGCAAAACAACCTGACTATTTTATTGCAGAAGTAATTAATAGAATTCTAACAGTTAACAATCGTGTGGTTGACAAATCGCTTAACCACGCGTAAATCTGCTGCTGTCTAGTACTAAATGACGTAAAATACGCTCGTTTTTAGGCCAGTGCTCCGTATTTCCCTTGACCCTGAATAGATATACGAACCAGTTCAAGTAGGCCTGCAGATTTTCTTTCTTCATTCCTATGAATCTGAACAGATATCTTTTCAGCCATGAGCACAGGTTGTTGATCAAGGCCATATTCTCCAGATACTCTTTCGAATGTGTATCAGCGATATAGACTTCTGATTTCAATTGAAGCTTCTCAATCAGAAGGTTATGTGCCTTGTCACCATCATGGATCAGGATTGAACCGGGTTTGATATGATCCTTGAGCGCCTTGTATATTCTTTTTGCAGAGGGCTTTCCATTTCCATGTACTACTGCATAGATATTCTTATGGATATCGATTGCCACTACGATGCAGACCTTCTGTCTGGACAGGCCTCTCTTCTTGATGTCTCCGTCTTCATGAAGGACAGAAGAATCAGCCATATATGTCTCATCGATCCATACCCTGTCCCTGAGCCATACCTTATCTTGATATTCATTGACTGTTGCGAATATCTTATGGCGCCATAGAAGTGCAGTAGGATGCGATACATCGCATAGTTCCTCTACTGCCTCCAGAGGAAGATTGAATGACATAAGCTGAACATATCGAGCCAGTATATCAAAATCTATCTTCATTGAATTGAATATGGATTTTGACACGAGTATGAACGTGTGTCCGCATTCTTTACAAAGATACCGTTCCGTCCCATTGGCAGTATGTCCATCTTTGATGCAGTCAGAGCTTCCACACGCAGGGCATAAGATTGGTCGTTCCTTGAGCAGTGCGAGTTCTTCAATAGAAGATGCTCTGTACTTCTCCATATTGTTCCGTTTAGTGATTGAATCTTTCAGTAATTCAAAATCGTCTTTCGACAGTGAAAAGACATAGTCCTCAAAAGAATCTTTGGTCGACATATACAGCTCCTGGAACTAAAGCAGCCATCCAGCAGGAGATGTCGCCAAACATTGAGCCAAATGGCTGCTTTAGTTCTTCAATATTTGGCGATTCTATTATATGTCAACTGTCTATCTGTCAACCACACGATTGTTTACTGTTAGAAAAAATTATTGTGTATAACTTCACTTCTTGAGATGATTACTTCATCTTTAATTCTTTTGGGTTTTATTAACATGGAAGTTAGTTCACTTTTTTAAATTCGTCATCGTTGTCTAAAAGAATGTAAATATCACGTCCATCAATATTTAAAGATTTTTCAATTTCTTTCATAATTTTAGAATCTCTATATTCAAAGAAATAAAACACTCCATTTTCATATGGCTTATTAATCGATTGAATTATGAGATTTTGTTCTTTTGAATACTTAAAATTATTTCCTTTTTTAAAAATAATATCAACAATAGCTAAAGTTTTGGAAGATTTATTATCAATAAACCAAATTTGATCATCATCACCGCCAACTTCTAATTTTAAGCCATTTATTTTTATATCACTAAAGAAATCTTCTTTGCTGATATAAGTTCTTGAAATTAATATTTCTTCATTCATATATTTATTTTCTTCCTTTTTTTCTTTTTTTGCCATCCCCTTTTTGTATAAGGTATTTGATAAGCGTTTTTATGTCATCAAACAAACTATAGTATTTTCTAACATATTTCTTTGAACCATTAGACATATAAGGGGCGTAGCCTATAGGTTCTTTATGTGTGACTAAACTATATTTATCAAGTTGTTTCTTTAAATCGTTTCCTTTGCCACTTTTTACTTCAATTGCACAATGATTTGTCTCAATATCAGTTTCACAATACCTTTTATTATTTTTATAATAGGTTTTGTTTTTTGATAAAATGTTAATTTTCCTTCCAACTTTCTTAGCTACCTTTTTTTTCAAATTTAATTCCTTTATTTATTTTATTTTTCCATAAACACATATAAATCCTCCTGTTTAAAAAGAAATTTATAATAACAATAAAATATTAATAGTAATAATCCATAGATGTTGAAAAGAATGCATTTATCTAAAAGGAATATGAAAAAATTGCAACTTAGTTTATGTTTTTATTTATCTCCTTTTTAAAAACATTATTAAAAATGAAGGATACCTAATTTAATTTTTCTGTTTATTTGTTATGATATTAATCATGATACCAATAAAAGAATATGTAGAGAGAAAAAAAGTAATCTTGAAAGATTATTTCTCTACTTTAAAAAAGAAACCAGTTTTGGTTATTGTTCAAGTGAACGATGATGAAGCAAGTAATGCCTATATCCGTGGAAAGGTTAAAGATTGTGCGGAAGTAGGGGTCACTAGTCGTTTATATCATCTTCCAATGACGACTAGTCAAGATGAATTATTGTCTTTAATGGATAAATTTAATAAAGATAATGAAGTAGATGCTTATATTGTTCAACTTCCTTTACCAGATCAAATTGATGAAAAGGTTGTTAAAAACTTTATTAATCCTCGTAAAGATGTAGATGGGTTTAGTCCTTTAAGTGAATTAACTCCAGCTACCCCAAAAGGAATAATCGAATATTTGAAAGATAATAACTTTGTATTTCAAGGAAAGAATGCGGTTATTTTAGGTAGAAGCAATATTGTTGGTAAACCAATGCAAAAAGCACTTCTTGATCTAAATATGAATGTTTTAAATTTACATTCAAAAACAACTGATGAAGATCGAAAGTTTTATATCGAACATGCAGATTTAGTAGTAGTTGCAATTGGCAAAAAATACTACTTAGATAATAGATTTAATTTTAAAAAAGATTGTTATGTAATTGATGTTGGTATTAATCGAGAAGATGGTCATCTTTATGGCGATTGTGCACCTGATTTAAAGGTTGCTTATCAATCTCCTGTACCAGGTGGCGTTGGTCTTCTTACAAGATTAGCATTATTAATTAATTTAAAGGAGTTAATAAAATAATATGGAATTTACAATTAAAAATACGCAAGTTTATGGCATGGATTATGCAATTAAAGCCAGTGGAAATCCAATGCGAACTGAATTTGATCGAGGTCCAATGACTGATAAAGATTATTTACGTGCCGAGAAATTAGGCGCAACTCCTCAAGGAGCTGCTCATGATAATTTCTTAAAAGGAGTTATTGTTCAATTTGATATTATTGCACCTTTATATTGGTGGAAAGAAGCTCAAAGATACCATTGGTTAGATTTTGTTAGTAGTCAATCAACAATGCATTGTCTTTTAAAGTTTAATGCCGAAACCCAATGTGTCCCTGAAACCAATAAAGAAATTTTAAAAATTGTTGAACGTATTAAAGATGAGTATAATGCGATTCCTGAAGATAAAATTGATGAAAGAAAGATTAAGTGGAGAGAACTTGTTGCTTCAACTCCTTGTGGTTTCTGTTTAGGAGCAACGATGACGACAAATTATCAACAATTAAAAACAATTTATAATCAAAGAAAAGATCATAAGTTAATTGAGTGGCATCATTTTTGTGATTGGTGTTTAACTCTTCCTAGATTTAGTGAAATTACTGGTTGTAAAAAAACTGAAGAAGTAAAGGTAGAAAATAAATAGTTATGAAGAAAAGTGTTTTAAAAAGCTATGCGCATTTAATTGCTGCAAGTGGTGTTAATATTCAAAAAGGTCAAGAAGTAGTTATTCAATGTTCCCTTGATCAGCCTGAATTTATTCGTATTTTAGTTGAAGAATGTTATAAGTGTGGAGCAAAAGATGTTTTAGTTTTATGGACTGATCCAACAATTACGATTTCTAATTTTAAACACAAGAAGGTTGCTGATTTAAGTGTTTTAAATGATTGGATGGATGTACGTTGGAAACATTGGCATGATACTCTTCCTTGCAGAATCTATATTGAAAGCGATGATCCAGATGCAATGCGCAAGATGGATATTGATAAATATGGTAAAGCGACTAAAGCTCTTACCCCATTAATTCGTCATTATCGTGATGAAATGGATGGAAAATATCAATGGTGTATTGCAGCAGTTCCTAGCGTTCTTTGGGCGAAAAAAGTCTTCCCAAATTTATCTAAGTCTCAAGCTGAAAAAGCTTTATGGGAAGCAATCTTAAAAACTAGTCGTGCTTATGAAGGTGATCCAATTAAAAATTGGGAAGACCATGATGTTATATTGAAAGAAAAATGCGATAAATTAAATAAACTTAATTTACGTGAATTACATTATAAAAATGGTTTAGGTACTGACTTAAAAGTTGGACTTATTCCTGATGTTATTTGGTTAGGTGGTGGTGAAACTGCTGTTGGTAGTGGAATCTTCTTTCAACCAAATATTCCTAGTGAAGAATGTTTTACTTCTCCAATGAGAGGCAAGGCAGAAGGTGTCGTTTATGCTGCTAAACCATTAAGTTATCGTGGACAAATTATTGATGGATTCTGGTTTAAATTTAAAGATGGTAAAGTCGTAGATTATGATGCCAAAGTTGGTAAAGATTTATTAAAGCAAATGCTTGAAGTTGATGAATTTGCTTCTTATCTTGGCGAATGTGCGTTAATTCCATTTGATTCACCAATTAATAATACTGGTTTACTTTTCTATAACACTCTCTTTGATGAAAACGCTAGTTGTCACTTAGCGCTTGGTACTGGTTTCCCAACTTTAATGAAGGGAAACGAAAATATGACCTTAGAAGAAATCACTAAAAAGGGCATTAACCATAGCGGAAGTCACGTGGATTTCATGATTGGCACTAAAGATATGAATATAGTTGGTGTTGATGATAATGGGAAAGAACATCAAATATTCAAAGATGGGAATTGGGCAATCTAATTAAGGATTAAATAAAAACGATATAGCTTTCTGGCTATATCGTTTTTAAATTCTTTTAATTTAGACAATCTTATGAATGTAGTTATCAACTAATTCCTGACGATCATAGAATGTTTCGGGATTAGAGATATCATAATCAGGAGCAATTCCTCTATCAATATTATAGAAACTACCATTTTTAACTACGCACATTTGATATGGACTTGAAAATTGAATAAAAGTGCCACCAGAAGTAACCATTTGACCAACAATACAGGTTCCGCCGCCACTTGTTTTACCAAGCAAAGTAACTTGATCACTAGCTTTAAACATACTAGGAATAAGGTTACCACAAGAGAAACTATTTTTTGATGTTAAACAAAATCTCTTTAAATCAGTGATATTATCTTTTTCATCGAATTTACGGTCTAGATTTACATCAGCCATATAGGTAGCAGCACCTTGAGCTTTAGTTAGTGTATTACTAATATTAAATATAGATTTTCCAAGGAACCAACTTGCAAGATAGATAGCTGCATCAATTTCTCCGCCGCCATTATTACTTAAATCTAGTACAACATTTTTAATTGGACTATTTTCACGTCTAATTTGGGTGTTCGAATATTGAATGAGAGCAAGGGTATTTAAATAGTCATCTAAGGTTGCGGTAGTAGTGTAGAAATCTTTAGTAGTTGATGATTTAAATTCATCAAAAGTAATGATTGCCGTATCACCAATTTCTTCATAAGGAACGAATCCATTAGGATAATATTTCTCTCTTGCATCACTATATAATTTGCCTTGATTATAGGCATCATAATTTGCCGGTAAAGCTTTACCATCAACATTAGGTGAATCTTTAGTAACATAAGGATTATGCGCACGGAAACCACTATGATAATCGCCTAAAACACCAAAAGTAATTTCAGCAAGAGCAGTATCATAAACTTGTGGATTAGTGGACATTAATCGTTCTTTATATCCATTACTTGCAAATAATGTATCAAAATTAATGACATGGTGTTCATCTTTTAAACCATATAAATAATCTAAAGAAGCAATAAAGGTATTGTAATTATATTCAGCAAATTCAGTGCTAAATTTAGTTTTTGGAGTCGCGTAATATAAATCACTTAAATCGCCAGGATCTGCATTTGTTACAATGAAGGAATCTTGGTTATTATAAACAAGAGATAAAACTTGAGCGATATAGTTATTAAAAATAGTGACTGGAATATAGCCTTTTTCACTAACATAATAGAAAGGAATATTATATTTTGCAAAATCTAAAGTAGTGGTTCCATATTTAAATACATCAGTTTTAAGGTCTTTACGCGTAATATAACGAAAAGTAACCCCATCGCTTTCAAAACCACTCATGGCGATTCGATCAAAACCATTTTGTTGATATGGATATTTTAGAAATTTACTATAATCATCACTATAGATAGTGCTTTTTAAGCAATCAATAGATAAAGTAGTTCCATCTTCTCTAGATAAGGTAAAGACGCCATTATTATTGGTATAAGTTACCTTATAATCCATTAATCCTAAGCCAATAGTTGCATAGGCGTTTAGTAAGTCACAAACATCCTTAATTTCTAGATAAGGAATATCGTTTTTCCCATTAAGAAAATAAAGAGTTTGCATATTTTTATTACTGGGAGTAGCAAAATAACAAACAGTATCTTTTTTAGTAACTTTTATTTCTGGCTCTGGAGTTGGAGTTGGCTCAGGAGTGGGTTCGGTTTTTTTAGTACATCCGCAAAGCGATAAAAGTGCAACACATGAAATTGCAAATAATTTTATTGATTTATTCATATATATCCCCTTATTTTAAAGTTTTTAAGTAACTAGTGAAGGCATTACGATTATATAAATTTGATAAATCGTTAATGTAATAATCAGGAGTGCAACCTTTTTCAATATCGTAGAAAGAACCATTTTGGATAATTCCCATTTTACGTGGACCGGAGAATTGATAACCGGTTCCATCTGCTAATAAAGCAGGTTGAACACAACAAGTTCCGCCACCAGATGTTTGACCAATTATCGTAACCTTCCCAGTTTGTTTTAAAATGTTTGGAACGAGGTTACCACAGGAGAAACTTGCTGCACTTGTTAAGCAATATACTTTTTTATCCGAAATGTTATCGTTTGAATCAAATTGATGATCCATATTGGTATCAGATAAATAAGTTGTAACACTAGTAGTACCAGTTAAAGTATTTTTGAGAGAAATTGATCCATAAGCTAAAACCCAACCTAAAGTGTAAGCGGCACTATCAAGTGCTCCGCCAACATTACAAGATAAATCTAAAACAACATTTTTAATTGGACTACCAGTTCGTTTAATTTGACTTTGAGCATATTCAATAATCCCAAAAGTATCACTTGAATCTTTAGTTGCAGCTTTTTCATAATAATTAGTGCTATTCATCAAGAATTAATCAAAAGTTACGTAAGCTGTATCACCAAATTCTTCATAGGTTGGAACGCCATTTGGATAATATACTTTTCTCTTTTCGCTTGAGACTTGTATCAAAGCATTTTTCTCAAGAAAAGGAGTAGCATAAAGATCATTTATTGGTAAAAGAATAATTGAACCAACAAGGAAGGATTGGAAGTTATATGCACTATGGAAATCAGCAAAATATTTTGTGGTTAAAAGAGCAATTGCGTGAGCAACATCTGTTGGGTTAGTAGAATGAAGTTCATCATAGAGTCCACAACCTTTTAAGTAAGAATAAGCATTAGTAAATGAATGCTCTTCTTTTAATCCGTAATATAAGTCAAGAGTTAAGGCTAGTTCATTATAGGTAAAGTCAATTAAAGCAGCGCTTCTATCTCCTGTGTCTCCTTCATAAAGAAGTTTCTTAAATTCCTTTGAATCACGAGAATCGGCATTAATGAAAGCTTTTCGGTTATAAACATAAGTCGAACCAAAGTAGGCAAGAAAGATATCCGAGAATGTTTGAAAAGGCATATATCCAGTCTCATTTTCGTAATACATAGGAATACTATAATCACTTAAATTAATAACAAAATCTTTTCCATTAATTACATATGATTTAGTAAGATCACGCATTAGGTAACTATATAAGGATGAACCTTCTGTTCTTCCACTCATAGTAACAACATCGTTAGTATTGTACTCAGTACTATATTTAAAGAAATTATCGTAATTTACAAAACTTATAGTGTAATTTTTAAAATCAACGATGACTTTGGAACCATCTACACGTGATAGAGTCGAAACGCTGCCATTACTTGAAAGATTAATTTTAAAGTCGATTGGTTTTAAATCGTTATTAATTTTCGTTTCAATAATTTTAATTCCAGTACTTAAATCAATGTATGGAATTTCTATATCATCTTTTACAAAATAAGCTTCAATACTGCTTTTTGTTGTTAAATCATAATAGAAAGGCAATTCTTTTTTAACCAATACATTTGTTGGTGTTGGAGTTGGAGTTGGCTCGGGAGTTGGAGTTGGCTCAGGGGTCGGATCAACTTTCGGTGTTGATTGTCCACAACTAGCTAAGACCAAGCATGATAACATTAAAAATGATTGAACAAATAATTTATTTTTCATATTTCCTCTTTCCTTGTAGAAAAGTCCTACCTTCTTATATTATGAAACGATAAATTTTTAAAAATAGTTAATGAAGCAATATCGACTTTTATAAAAATATTAGAAAGTTATATTCTAAAAATTTTTATTTTTTTTAAAAATGCTAATATTTTTCACATCTTTTTTAAGAAAGAATGAACAAAAACTATTTCAGCCTATATTAAGAAAATAGTTAAATCAAAATCGCATCAAAGTGATAAGTAGTGGTATTAAAACTGTTAACCAAATATTAACTTGTTATTTTGTATAATTTTTATATAGAGATAATAAGTTAAATAATCAATATAAGTGTAATTATTATTGGATTAACAACAATCTCTATCTTTTAACCAATATTCTTAGAATAATAAACCAAAGATAATGATATCGATATCACCAGTTCGTCGAATATTTTATTGATTAAAAAACATAAGCGAAAGATTTGAAACAAAACCAAGAAATAAAAAGATAGTAGTTAATAATCGAGATCTTTAGTCATTAATTTCATACATAAAAACCTCTTTCGTATAAAATTATAGGTAGAAGAGGTTTTAATTGCAACTTTTCTAATTATTTATTTGTTAAAAAAGATAAATTAAAAGTAATTAACTTATATTATCAAAAGGTTCTGGATCATCAATATCAATGATATCTTTAATTGGCACAAAAAATTCTTTAAAGTAAATTTTATGGTTATTTAAGTCTAATTTTTCAATTTTCCCTTTAAAAGTATAAAGATAGCCGTCTAAATAGATTTTAAAAGTTAAAACATTGTCTAAATGTTCTTTTAAAATCCGATCAATTTTACTTGCCTGTTCAACTGAAACTTGTGGTTTTTTAATTTTATTTTTTTCATAAATCATTTTTTCAAGAAATTCATTCTGTTCAACAAGAGCATTAAAAGGAAGCCATTTTTTCATTCCACGATCGCTCATTTACGGTGTCCTCCTATTTGATTATGTCGAGCTCTAATGGTTGAAGATTTCGTTAGAGCGCTAGTTCGTGTAACACTATTTTTACCAAATTTAGTCATGACTTCATCAAGAGTTTTATACATTTCTTCTTCATCTTCTTCGGTTTTAACATCACTAAATAAAGAAAGTTGTGTTGCCGTCTTTTCAGTAAAATTAGTGTATGAGATACAAACTCTTCTAATCGGTTTATTTTCACAATATTGATTAAATAAATACATAATTGATTTATATAGTTCACTATTAATGGAAGTTGGCGTTAATAGTTCACATTGGTGAGCAAAACCACCTTCAGTAGAATTAGCATATCCGATAGCTAGATGAACACAATTACAGTTTTTATTAATCTTTCTTAATCTAATTGTTAATTCATCACACATCTCTTTTAAAATTAAAGGAATCTCATCTTTTTTAAAGTCACGCATCAAAACTTGACCAAGAGATAAACCTTTATTTAAAGGAATATATTTATCACGAATTCTAGCTTCATCAATGCCATTAGCATGATTATAGAGTTCTTCGCCAAGTAATCCGAAATGATCAATTAATAGTTCTTTATCATAGTGAGCGAGGTCATAAACGCTATAGATTCCAAGCGCATTTAGTTTAGAAGTGTAACCGGTTTTGATTCCCCAAAGTTCACTAATTGGTTTAATTGGCCAAAGTTTAGTAGGAACATCCTTATACCACCATTCAGCAATAAAATCTTTATTATGTTTTGCTTCAATATCATCCGCGACTTTTGCTAAAAACATATTTGGTCCAATTCCACAAGTCGCAATTAAGCCAGTTTCATCTTGAATACGCTTTAAAATCTTTGCCGCTAATTCGTGAGGAGTGCATTTATATAGTTTTAAATAAGGTCCAATATTTAAAAAAGATTCATCAATTGAGTAAACATGTAAATCATCTTGTCCAACATAATCTAAAAAGATTGAGACGATTTGGGCGCTTTTCTTAACGTACATCTCCATGCGAGGAATCGCATAAATCATATCTGGAATATCGGTTGGTAAATCCTTTCTGCGGCACCTAGAAGGGACACCCATCGCTTTTAAAGCACTAGAAACACTTAAGACAATAGTGGCTTCTTTTCGTGTTGTATCAGTGACGACTAATTTAGCAGTCATTGGATTTAAGCCTCTTTCAACACATTCAATCGAAGCATAGAAGGCTTTCATATCAATAACAAATATAACATCGTTTTCCATAAATCTATTTTAATATATTTTTCATTTAATTTATAATAAATACATGCTAAAAAATATATTTGTAATGATTAGTGCTTGTGGAGCACTTCTTGGAGGAACTTTATCCTATAAACCAACTTGGTATAGACCTAGTGACACCTCTTCATTAGGAAAATTTAAAGATTTAGATGTTGGTGAAGTTAAAAGTTATTATAGTGGACTAGAAAGTGGGCTTAAAGGTGATAGTTTATTATCATCTTTACAAACTATTTTAGAAAATGGTCAAACTGAACTTCCTAAATCTACTTCCAGTACATGGACAAACTATGTTTTACTTGATCGAGATTGGGTAAAAGACCCTTTAACAACTCAAGAAATTACTGATCAAACCTGGAAAGTCGATAATGTTGTTTGTTCGCCTTTATATGATGAAACCTTTACTTTTATTAAAGCTAATAGTCCAGGAAATAAAGTTAATCGTGAACATGTCTTACCGAAATCGTATGGATTTGGTAATGATAGTGATTCAACTTTTTTACCATATGCCGCTACTGATATGCTTAATTTACATATGGGCGAAGCAGCGAATAATCAACAAGGGCATAATAATTACCCTTATGGAAATGTTGTTGATAAAACCACTAGTAAAGCAATTAAAAGTACTATTAGTGGAAATGTAACTGGATATTTAGGAGTTAATAAAAATAATATTCCAGTTTATGAACCAATGGATAAAGATAAAGGTGATATTGCTCGTTCAATTTTTTATATGGCTGCTAGATATCATACTTATGAAGCAAATAAAGACAATTCGCCAGCTTTAAAATTAAGTGATACACCAACTGATGTCTATACGAATAAAACAACTATTACGGCTAGTGAAACTAAAGACAATCCATGTGAATATGGTATCTTAACTGATTTATTATCTTGGAACGATAGTGATCCAGTAGACAATCATGAAATCCATCGTAATAATCTTTGCTACAACTTTGTGCAAAATAACCGCAATCCATTTATTGATTATCCTTCATGGGCGAAAATCGCTTTTTCATCAACCTCGACGGAAGGAATTAATTTAAGTGTTTCACCAACCCAGTTTGGTGAAGCAAATCCGACAGATCCAATTACACCAGCAAAGACTTATACGGTGACTTTTGATTCGATTGGTGGAAGTAGTGTAAGTAGTTTAACAATTAATGAAAATGGCTTAATCACCAAACCAACAAATCCTACTAGAGAGGGTTATACCTTTAAAGGATGGTACAAAAATGGTACATATACTGCTGGAAGTGAATGGGACTTTACAAAAGATGTAGTAACTAGTGATATAACGTTATATGCTAAATGGGAGAGTATTCCTTTCTATTCTTTATTAAATAATATTGACTATAGAGTAGTCATTGTGATTGGTGGGTTAGTCTTATTAAGTTTTGTGATTAGTGCCGTTGCTGCAAAAAAGAAAAAGAAGAATAAAGGAACTAATAAATCTAATAAAAAATAGTTGGAGGTAATTTATGACAACATTAGATATTATCTTAATAATTGGAATAGCTATTTCATTAATAGCCTTAATTATTGTTATTTTAATGTTACGTAAAAACGGAACTAATAATAATGGTGATTATAGTAAAGTCAGTGAATCTTTTAATAAGAGCATTGGTGAAATGAATTCTAAGATTGATAGTCTAAATAGTAATATGAAAACTAATATTGATTTAGCAGTATCAACCAAGATGGGTGATTTACTAAAAAATCAAAATGAACAAAATGAAAAAGAGCTTGGTAAATTAAAAGATTTAGAGCTAAATTTAACCAAAGAATTACAAGAAAAATTCACTGAGATTAGTAAGACGGTTAATGGTGGGATTACAGATGGGTTTACCAAAAATAACGATACTATTCAAAAGGTGAACGAAAGTTTAGGTCGACTTGATGAAGCTAAGAAAAATTTAGATGCCCTTCAAGAACAAGTTACTTCTTTAAATAGTGTCTTGAGCAACAATAAATCATTCGGTCGATTTGGTGAACTATCACTTGAAAATTTATTGCACGATGTTTTTGGAGATACGGAAGGTTGTTATTATTTTCAATATGCCTTAAAGGATAAAGATCAAGATGTGAATACTCGTCCTGATGCCGTAGTTATGATGCCAGATCCAATTAAAATTTTATGTATCGATAGTAAGTTCAATTTTTTACAATATAAAGATTTATTCGATAATGAGAATACGGAAAATGAAAAAGGTGCTAAAGCTAGTTTCCGTGATGCTTTAAAGGCGGAAATCACCAAGATTTCTAATGATTATATTGTAAAAGGTAAGACGGCCGAATATGCGATATTATATGTTCCTAGCGATGGAATTTATAGTTATATTCAAGGAGATGACGAACTATATACTCAAGTCATTGCTTACGCTAGACAAAAGAAAGTTGTCTTAGCTTCTCCTTCAACTTTACAGCCAATCTTAGCGAACTTAAATATTTTGAAATTTAACATTAATACTCGCAAGAATATTGATAAGATTATTCATGAATTAGATATGTTAAGAAAAGAATATGGAAACTTCACTGAATCATGGGGTAAGTTTAATGAAGAGGTTAATAAACTCTCACAAAAGACCACTGATTTTGATAAGAATGTTTCTAAAATTGGTACTCGTTTAGAACGTATAAACAGTATTGCACCAGACACTTTACCTCAAATCGAAGATAAAAAAGATCAGTAATTAGTAATTTCATAGTGCATATTTTTCGTTTTAAGTGTAAATTATTAATTACGTGGGGCAATAGCTCAGTTGGGAGAGCGCATCGTTCGCAACGATGAGGTCACCGGTCCGATCCCGGCTTGCTCCACCAAATAATCTATAAACAAACTCAATTATTTCATAAAGATTTGTTTTGAGGTAAAGTCATTTTTAAGAAACATAAACGCTAATTTATTAATTTGAAGATAAAGGTAGTCCAATAAGGGCTGCCTTTTTTATTGGTCATATTAGTGATATTTTAGAACTAGATAGTTTTTTGTTAGAAAAGATATTTTGCATTTATATCATATTTTTTAAAGATGAAGAAATCTTAACTCTTGTAGTGGCGGGTTAGAATTTATAAAAAAATTGTTGTCATAGCACTCCTTTTCTAATAAGTAATTAAAAATAAAAAATAGTATTGGAAAATATAAAAAAATTAATTTTTATATAAAATTTTTAAATCTTTTTCTCTAGAAATAAATAGTTGTTGAACTTTAAATATATAATGTTCTATAATCAAAGAAATCCGGTAGGTGAGACTACTATAAGGATACAGATTACTGCCGCAAAATAGTGGAGACACTATTCGAGGGTTTGAATAGGTTAGATCGAAAAAACAAGGTCTAACATAATGTAATTTATCGCCTTATTGAGTTAAAACTTGAACGGCTTGTGGTGTTTTTATAACCACATACCCTTATCGGATATGTGGTTTTTATTTTGAAAGGAGAATTTATGGAAAATGGTGACAGTGTGCCGAAAAAGTTAATAACCTATTTAGTTACTATTTTTCATAGTTTCTAAATATAAGGATTAACTTTTTCATATTTTTCGATAGTGAGGAAAAAATATGACAAAAGAAAATATTAAATTAAATGAAAATGATGTTAACTTATTAAACATCGCCAAGTTGAGTGCTCCTAAGGCTCTCAAGTTTTTAAAGTCTTCACAAAAAGGCTTAAACAAGAAACAAGTTGAAGAATCGCGAGATAGTAATGGAGTAAATGCGATTACAAAAAAGAAAAAAAGTAGTTGGGTAACACGATTAATTCATGCGTTTATCAATCCTTTTACTTTGATTCTTTTAGTACTAGCGATTATTTCGTTATTTACAGATGTTATTTTAAGTAAAGATGATAAAAATCCCGCAACTTTTATTATTATTTTAATTTTGGTTTTAGTTTCATCTTTTTTAAGATTCATTCAAGAAACTAAAAGCACCAATGAAGCGAAAAAAATCTCTTCGTTAATCACAACGACAACTTGTGTTTTAAGAAAACGAGTGGGAAGAAAAGAAGTTCCACTTAAAGAGGTTGTTGTTGGCGATATTATTTGTTTATCAGCCGGAGATATGATTCCAGCAGATTTAAGACTGATTCAAGCAAAAGATTTATTTATTGGTCAAGCCTCTTTAACTGGTGAAAGTGAACCAGTTGAGAAGACTTCAAATCAAGATCTTGATGCTAAAACCGCTTTAGAAGCGAAAAATTTGGCCTATATGGGCACCAATGTTATTAGCGGAAGTGCTCTTGGAGTTGTTATCGCAGTTGGCGATAATACTTTATTTGGTAAGATGGCAAAATCCTTGAACAAAAAAGCTCCTAAAACAACCTTTGAAAAAGGTGTTAATAATGTTTCCTGGATTTTGATTAGATTTATGCTGGTAATGGTACCAATCGTTTTATTAATTAACGGATTTACGAAAGGAAACTGGTTAGAAGCTTCTTTATTTGCAATTTCGATAGCAGTTGGATTAACGCCTGAAATGTTACCAATGATTGTTACAACCTGTCTTGCCAAAGGTACTGTGGTAATGAGTAAAAACAAGGTAATTATCAAGAATATTAATTCAATACAAGATTTAGGATCAATCGATATTTTGTGTACAGATAAAACCGGTACTTTAACGCAAGATCGTGTTGTTCTTGAGTATCATATGAATGTTATGGGCAAAGAAGATAGTCGAGTTTTAAAGCATGCTTTTTTAAATAGTTACTTTGAAACTGGTTTAAAAAATTTAATTGATTTAGCAATTATTAATAAAACAAACGAAGAATGTAAGACCAAAGAAGAACTTATTTCGCTTGAAAAGAAGTACAAGAAAGTTGATGAACTTCCATTTGATTTTGAACGAAGAAGAATGTCAGTCGTGGTTCAAGATGCAACTGGCAAAACCCAAATGATTACTAAAGGAGCAATTGAAGAAATTTTAAAATGTTGTTCTTATGTTGAATATAATGGAGAAATTAAGCCTCTTGATAAAGATTTAACTAATATTGTATTAAAGAAAGCTAGCGAATTTAGCGAAAAAGGCATGCGTGTAATTGCGGTTGCTCAAAAGAGTAATCCAAGTAAAGTTGGTGATTTCTCAATTAAAGATGAAAAAGATATGGTTTTAATCGGTTATCTTGCTTTCTTAGATCCACCAAAAGACACAGCCAAAAATGCAATTGAAGCTTTACTTATAAATGGGGTAAATGTCAAGGTTCTAACTGGTGATAATGAACAAGTTACGAATTTTATTTGTAAAGAAGTTGGCTTAAAAGTTAATAAGATTTTGCTTGGTAGCGATGTTGAGAATATGTCGAGTGAAGAAATTCATAAAGTGGTTGAGGAATCTAACGTTTTTGCAAAATTATCTCCTCAACAAAAAGCCAAAATTGTTACCGCTTTACGTGATAATGGACATACTGTCGGTTATATGGGTGATGGAATTAATGATACGATGGCAATGAAAGCGGCGGATGTTGGAATTTCAGTTGACTCAGCCGTTGATATAGCTAAAGAAACGGCGGGGATCATTCTTCTTGAAAAGGATTTAATGGTACTTGAAAAAGGGATCATTGAAGGAAGAAAAACTTATGTCAATATGATTAAGTATATCAAGATGACTGCCAGCAGTAATTTTGGTAATATGCTCTCTGTTTTAGTCGCTAGTGCATTTTTACCATTTTTACCAATGCAACCTATTCATATTTTGATTTTAAATTTAATCTATGATATTTCCTGTGTTGGCATTCCTTGGGATAATGTCGATAGCGAATATCTAAAGACTCCACAGAAATGGGTAACAAAAGGTATTACGAGTTTTATGTTCTCCTTTGGGCCTGTCAGTTCCGTTTTTGATATTATGACTTATATATTAATGTATTTCTTAATTTGCCCAACTATGGTAGGAAATAGTTTTGTGAAATTAAGCGGTAGTGGAGATATAAGTTTATTTACTTCGCTTTTCCAAACTGGTTGGTTTATTGAATCAATGTTAACTCAAGCGTTAGTAATCCATTTTTTAAGAACAGAAAAGATTCCATTCATTCAAAGTCGTGCTTCGATTCAATTGATGGTTTTAACAGCTTTAGGTATTGGTGTATCTATTATTATTCCATATACGCCATTTGCAAGATATGTCGGATTAAGTGGATTATCTTGGCTATATTATGGTTGTTTAGCAGCAGTATTTATTTTATACATTTTACTTATTTCGCTAGTTAAAAAAATATACATCAAAAAAGTTGGTCGATTATTATAATTTATTCTTTTTTAGGAAGGTAACGTTCGAGCATATGACTTAGCTCCTCCGTTACCTTTTTTCTTAAGGAATCTGGTGATAAGACTTCTAAATCATGACCATATTGTAAGCACCAATAGAAAAAAGCTTGTTCATCGGCTTTGATCGTGGCAATTTTAACATTGTCTTTTGTTGTAATTTTGACATTTTTCCCGAACCAATCGAATAAATCATTAATAATACGGTCATCATAAATTTTAATAACGGCATTAACAACTTCGCTACCAAAAATATAAACATGATCATTAATAAAGTTGGAAATTGAAAAGTTTTTACCTAAAACTTCCGCTTTAGGTTTTGCATCAAAATCCATAATTTCAATATTTGAAAGAAATTCGACCCTTAAACAAGTGAGGTTTTCATATCTAAAATAATTGCCTAGCAAATAATAACGGCCAAAATTATTTACAAGATAATAAGGGGAAATACCTTTCATTCGCCAATTATCTCTAGCATTATGTAGTTTGCCATTTTCATCATAACGAAGATATTCAAAACTAATTTCTTTTTTCTTTTTAATAGCTTCACTAATAATATTTATATTATAAAAAACATCACGTGAAGGAGTGCGGTTAATATCAACATTTTTATTTAAATAACTAAAGTCTTTTCTTTTATATTTACTTAAAGTGTTTGATAAACTATCACAAAGTTTTTGAGCTTCATTTCCAGAGATACTTTTACTAGAAAAAATAGCATCCGCTAAATATTGAATTTCACTTTCATCAAATTCACGAGCAAAAAGTGCATAACCTGAGTTTTTATTTTTGTTAATGTCGTAACCTAATTCCTCAAGTAGAGTTAAAGATCGTGAAATAGCTTTTCGTTCAATGCTAATGCCATATTTTTCATTAACTTTTTTAGCAATTTCTGCTTGCTTTAAAAAATGAGATTCATCGGTCTCCTCTTTTAAGATGTTTAAAATGTAAATTATTGAGGCTTTTTTGTTTTCCATATACTAAATATACTAGTTTTATTGTACCATTTTTGGGACAAATCAAACAATACTATTTATTTTTATAATGGATATCCTAAAATGGGTACATGGAGTAGTATTTGATATTCTTGATTAATTTCAGTAAATATCGAATATTTATTATAATTAAGGAGAACGAATGAACGTTATTACTAGTCAAGAATTAGCTAAGAATTTAAACACGACTATCGACGATGTTATAAATAATAATAATGTAGTTTATGTCCAAAAAGGGAATGATCTTATCGTAATTCTTAACGTTGATTATTATAAAGAAATAATGCGTTTACTATATTTAAATAGTGCAGAAATTATTAATAAACTTAATTCACTTAACGAGGAAACAAGTGGAATTATCTTTTAATTAATATAAGTATGCTAAATTCCGCTTTTTATATATAATATATATAAATCGGGTGGAAAATATGGATAAAATAAAAGTCATTGAAATAAAAGAATCTGTCTTCAAACATAATGAATTAAATGCCGATAGTTTACGTAATTCTTTAAAGAAAAGAGGAGTCTATCTTTTAAATGTGATGTCTTCTCCAGGTAGTGGAAAGACGACAACTTTAATTGGTTTAATTAATCTTTTGAAGGATAAATATCGTATTGGCGTTATGGAAGCTGATATTGATAGTGAAGTAGATGCAATTAAAATTAAAGAGAATACCGGTGTCGAAAGTATTCAAATTCATACTGGTGGAATGTGTCATTTAACTGCAGCCATGACTAAAGAAGGACTTGATGGAATTGATGAAAGCAAGTTTGATTTAGTGATTCTAGAAAATGTTGGAAATTTAGTTTGCCCAGCTGAATTTGATACGGGAGCCGTTAAAAATATTGCAATTTTATCAGTTCCAGAAGGTGATGATAAACCACTCAAATATCCATTAATGTTTGAGGTTTGTAGTTTAGTTGTTATTAATAAAATAGATGTACTCCCATATTTTGATTTTGATATTGAAAAGTGTAAGAAATATATTCATGAGCGCAATCCAAAAGCCGAGGTTATTGAGATAAGTGCAAAAACTAAAGAAGGTTTAGATAAGTTAGCGGCCTGGATGGATAATGAACTTAAAAATTATAAAGGAGTCTAATTATGCCAGAAATGTCAAAAGCCTATGTCCCTGAGTTTTATAAGGATAAAAACCCAAATAAAAAAGTTTTAAAGCTTGGACAAAAGATTACCGATCGTATTGGTCATAAAGTTACGACCGAAGATCCAGAATACTGGGGACTTCGTTCAGTGGTTGATGATGAAATGGCAACGGTTGCTTTAAAGATGAAAGTTCGTCATCTATATACTTTTATTGATTTAAAGAAGATGAATAAGAAAGTTGATGAAAAGCATCTTCAAGAAATTCTTGATAAATGTACTGATGTTGGTTTGCTTGAATATAATTATGGCGATCATTATGACGATAATGGACCAATTAAAGGTGCTCCACATATTCGTCAATATGTTTTACCAATGTTTGTTCCGGGTTCAGCTGAGTTTACCAATATGAAGAAGAAACAACTTGATGAACATCCAGAACTTGCCCAATTTTTTGAGCGTATGACATTCTTACCACTTGAGAAGATTACCCATTTTGTTCCAGAAGGTGGAGCGGGGGTTGGAATGCATGTTATTCCAGTTGAAAAAGCGATTGAGATGGAAAGTAAATCCGAATCGATTGAGCATATTTCTTATTGGCTTAAAAAATATAGTGGCCATATTAGTGCTGGTATTTGTTCATGTCGATATGGAAGAAGTAAATTAGGTGAAAACTGTGGTGATAATTGTGAAGATTGGTGCCTTGGATTAGGTGATATGGCGGATTATTGTGTCGAAACTAAAAAAGGACACTATATTACAAAAGAAAGGGCATTAGAAATTCTCCAAAAAGCCGAAGATAATGGCTTTGTTCATCAAATTACTAATATTGATGGAAAACGAAAGATTTTTGCAATTTGCAATTGTGATCTAGATATTTGTAACGCTTTAAGAACCTCTCAATTATTTAATACTCCAAATTTATCAAGGAGTGCCTATACAGCAAAAGTTGATCCTAAAAATTGTGTGGCTTGTGGAAAGTGCGTTGAAAATTGTCCAGCCGGAGCCGTTAAATTAGGTCAAAAACTTTGCTTAAAAGATGGAACTGCTGTTGTTTATCCAAAACATGAATTACCTGATAATTTAAATTGGGGTAAGGATAAATGGAGTGAAGACTATCGAGAAAAGAATCGAAATATTGAATGTTATGATAGTGGAACTTCTCCATGTAAAGTCGCTTGTCCAGCCCACATTGCTGTTCAAGGTTATTTAAAACTAGCTTCACAAGGAAAATATAAAGAAGCTTTAGCTTTAATTAAAAAAGATAATCCATTCCCTGCCGTTTGTGGTCGTATTTGTAATAAAAAATGTGAGGATGCTTGTACTCGTGGAGCCGTTGATAAAGCTGTCTCTATTGATGCGGTTAAACAATTTATTGCCGAACAAGATTTAAATAGTGAAAGAAGATATGTTCCTGAAATTGTTATGCCTTCTTTGATGGGTCGCTGGAAAGAAAAGATTGCAATTATTGGTGCGGGTCCAGCCGGATTAAGCGCCGCTTATTATCTTGCCCAAATGGGTTATTACCCAACTGTTTACGAAAAAAATAGTGAACCTGGTGGTATGTTAACTTATGGAATTCCAGAATACAAACTTGATCGTAAAGTAATAAAGGCGGAAATTGATATCCTTAAAGAAATGGGTGTCGAATTCAAATTTAATGTAGAAATAGGTAAAGATAAATCGATTGAAGATTTAAGAAAAGAAGGATATAAAGCCTTTTATTTAGCTATTGGTTGTCAAAATGGTAAGATTCCTAATATTAATGGAAAAGAAGCAAAAGGAGTTACTTCTGCTATTAATTTCTTAAAAGATGCTTGCGAGCATAAGATTAAGAAAATTGATGGAGAGGTTGTTGTAGTTGGTGGCGGAAATGTTGCAATTGATGGATCAATGGTTTCTAGTAGACTTGGGGCCAAAAAAGTCTCCATGTATTGCTTAGAGACAGAAGATATTATGCCAGCTAGCAAAGAAGAAATTGCGGAAGCTCGTCACGATAAAGTTGAAATTAATTGTGGTTGGGGTCCAAAAGAAGTTGTTGAAAAAGATGGTAAGGTCGTAGCGATTATCTTCAAAAAATGTTTAAGTGTTTATGATAAAGATAAGAAGTTTAATCCTACTTATGATGAAAACACGACAATTAAAGTTCCTTGTGAAAGAGTTATTTTTGCAACTGGTCAAGGAATTGAGTGGGGCAACTTATTAAAGAACGAGAAAGTTGAACTTAATAGTCATGGTTACCCAATTGCTGATCCAGTAACTTTTGAGACGAGTGTAAAAGATATTTTTGTTGGTGGAGATTGCTATACTGGTCCAAAGTTTGTAATTGATGCAATTGCGGAAGGTAAATTAGCGGCCACATCTTTACATAGATGCGTGCAACCTGGTACCAGCGAAACAATTGCTCGTATGCAAAAATTCTATGCCGCGATTGATCGAGATAACATTATGGTTCCTCCATCATATGATAATTCAAGTCGTCAAGATGAAGGCATTAATGAGGAATATTTAAAGAGTCATGCTTTTAAAGATCCTCGTATTACTTTAACCGAAGAACAAGTGAAGATTGAAACTAAACGATGCTTAGGTTGCGGAGCGAGTATAGTTGATGAGAATAAGTGTATTGGTTGTGGAATTTGTACCACTAAATGCGGATTCGATGCAATTCATTTATTTAGAACTCATCCAGATGCATCTAATATGTATACCAGTGAAGATAAATTTAAAGCAATCATGCCTTATATGATTAAACGTGCGATTAAAATTAAATTTGGTAAGAAAACTCCTGAAGAAAAGCTTTCTCAAAAGAAACATAAGGCCTATAAACACCATAAAAACGTAGCTGAATAATATGCATGAATTAAGTATTGTTTTCGATATTTTAGATACGGTTGAAGCCTCGGCTAAAGCGAATAAAGTTAAATTAGTTAAAAGTGTAACCTTAGAAATTGGCGAAGTTTCAACGATTGTTCCTTCTTATTTTCGTGATGTTTGGAAATGGGCAGTCGAAAAGCGCGAATTAACTAAAGGTTGCAAGTTAAAAATTAAAACAATCAAAGCTGTATCTATTTGTCGAGATTGTGGAACTAAATATTCTACTTTAGTATATGCCAAAATTTGTCCGAATTGTAAATCAACGAACACCGAACTATTAAAAGGAAGAGAAGTTAATATTAAAGAAATGGAAGTTATTTAGTTTTACTAACTAGAGCGTAGCTTTCATCAATTAAAGTTTTAACTAATTCAAGATTTGTTCTTTTATCAAGAATAATTGTTATCCAATGTTTTTTAGACATATGATAAGCTTTAAAAATTAGTTTATTATCAATTACCTTTGATCCGGTTTCAGGTGATGTTTTAATTGTCACGATATCGCAAAGGCCATCGCCTTTAATCTTTAAACTTTTATATGGAATCGTTATAAATAACGCATACCATTTTTTAGTAATTGGAACTCTTACAACCTGACTAACATTATCGTCACTAAATGGTTTATCTGGAACTGAACCATATTTTTCGTGACAGTATCCAAGAACTTTATCTTTCATATAAATTGAATCAAAACAATCGTTTACAATATTTTCAATTATTGGTTCAATTTCTAAATTGAGGGCACTTACTATAGTGTTTTTGGAATTTTTTACCTCAAAAGGTAGATATAAATCATTAAAAGATTTATCAATAACATTAATCGTAAAATCGGTATCATTAATTTTAATAAAAAATGAAAAATCTTTATTGTTTGAGTCAATATTTAAAAGATAACCATCTTTATCTTTTTTAAAACCAAATTGAATTAATTTATCGTAATCAATTTGGTATTTGTTTAATAAATTAGAATAATCCATGGCTATATCATATACCTAGAATATAGTTTCTGTCTTTTATTATGATTTTTTATCATCAAAATATGCTAAAATTACTTTAGTTAAAAGAAGGCTTATATATATGAATATTGGAATTATTGGCAGTGGATCATGGGGTGTTGCTTTAGCAACGGTTTTAGTTAAAAATGGTCATCACGTGCTATTTTTATCTCATAAAGAAGAACAAAGGGATGAAATTAATCAATTTCATACGCTCAATCAATATGCACCTGGCATTAATCTAGGTGAAAACGTTAGTGCAACCCTTGATTATAATGAACTTATTAAGTTTTCTAAATTTATCATTTTAGTTGTTCCTAGTGCAGCAATCGAAGAAGTTATTCAAAATTTATTTAAGACAGGTTTAAAAGATTCAGTATTAATTATTGCAACTAAAGGTTTAATTCATAAGGAAACAATCAATGAGTTTATTATTAACAATTTTGACTTAAAAAAGAATAATATTAAGATTTCAATTTTAAGTGGACCATCTTTTGCAAAATTTGTTTTAGAAGAAAAAATAACTTGTGTGGTTAGCGCAAGTAAAGAGCTTGGGATTGCTCGTGAAGTGGCTAATTTATTTAACAATAATTATTTTCGAGTTTATTTATCAACGGATGTGAATGGTGTTGAATTTTGTGGCGGATTTAAAAACGTAATTGCTTTAGGGGCTGGTATGCTTGATGGACGAGGTGAAGGAAGTAATGCCCGCGCCGCCTTGATTTCTCGAGGTTTATATGAGATGAGTAAATATGCACAAATTTTTAAGATTAAAAAAGAAACTCTTTATGGTTTAACTGGGGTTGGTGATCTTGTTTTAACAGCAACCGATATGACAAGTCGTAACTATTCACTTGGTTTTTATTTAGGTCAAGGAATGAATATTAATGATGCTTTGATTAAGGTTAAAACGACCGCTGAATCAATTGTAACTGTAAAAGATCTATATGAAATTAGTGTTCAAAATAATTTAGACTCACCAATAATTAAAACCATCTATGGACTACTATATGATGATAAATCAATTGATGAATGTTTAACGATATTAATGAATAGGTCAACGAAAACCGAGAGCGAATAAAGAAGATTTTGTTAGTTTCCAAAGTAAACGCAATAAATCCGAATTAAGGGCAAATTTCTAATTCGAGCGAGTTACCGCATATATATATTTATAAAATTTTATGACATTGTTTTGTTTTTTGGCATATTTTTCAG
>Ga0183101_1000438_pt1 | contig 29533 bp, 38 predicted proteins | sample Biomet3_FD_127790 | JGI IMG/M metagenome (GOLD analysis project Ga0183101, IMG submission 127790) | Microbial communities from bioreactor (seeded with sewage sludge) at LBNL, California, USA - Biofuel metagenome 3 | ecosystem: Engineered > Bioreactor > Anaerobic > Unclassified ...
GTCGGATTTATCAGCGCATGCCGCTGCGGATCGGTCGGTATGTCGAGGTGTTCGGCGGTGGCGGCTGGGTGCTGTTCGGGCGGAAACCAGATACCGCCATGGAAGTCTACAACGACTTCAACGCCGACCTTGTCAATCTGTTCCGCTGTGTCCGTGACCGGCCCTTCGCGCTCCTTCAGGAGTTGAACTTTTTACCTCTCAATGGGCGGGACGAGTTCAGCGCCCTTAAAAAGTTTCTCGAAAAAGAGGAATTCACAAGTCCATATCTGAAGGAAGAGCTGGAGATTGCTGAGCACAGTCTTTCCCCGCCGGAATATGAGGAAATCCGGCCTATCCTTTTGGAAAACGCCGTGATGAACGACGTCAAAAGAGCCGCCGCCTTTTACAAGCTGATCCGTCTGAGCTATGGAAGCGGCTGTACCAGCTACGGCTGCCAGCCTTTCGATATCCGCAAGACCTTTCACCTGTTGTGGGAGGGCAGCCGCAGGCTCAAAGATACGGTTATTGAAAATAAGGACTTTGAAGCGCTTATCCGTCAGTACGATAGCGAAAACACGTTTTTCTACTGCGACCCGCCGTATTACCAGACCGAGGGACACTACGCCGTGGTTTTCCGATTGGAGGATCACTACCGACTGCGCGACGCGCTCACCTCCTGCAAGGGGAAGTGGCTGGTCAGCTACAATGACTGCGATTTTATCCGCGAGCTTTACGAGGGCGCTAATATCGAATCCGTCAGTCGTTTGAATAACCTTGCTCAGCGGTACGACGGCGGCAGCGAATACGCGGAAGTCCTCATTTCCAACTACGATACCAGTGAAAGACAGCGCGAATTGCCGGTGCAGATGAATCTGTTTGGTTCATCCGACCCCGGCTTTTTTAATGTTTGAAAACAAGGAGGTTCCGTATATGAAATTGATTGAAACCACTGCTACGATTGACCGAAAAAAGCGGTTGTGTATCCCCGCCGAGGCTTTTAAAGAGCTGTCTCCGGCACCTGGCTTTAAGCTCCGTGTTCTGCTGTCCGATGATCCGGATTCTTTGCACGCGGTGTGGAGGGCGCTTGTCTCCCATGGTAACACGGAGGACGGCGAGGACACGGACGGTTTAATAATCACCGACGAAATGCTTGACGCGGCAGGCTTTCCTCCCGACGAGCTGCTGGAAATCGCTTGCGGGAATCAGAAAATTGTCGTCACGGCAAAGAAGACCATGCCCGGCGCCGATCCCATTGACCGGATGCCAAAGGAGCTGCGCAAACTCTGCGATGATCTGGGCTTTGATCCGGACACTGTCCGGCAAGTAATAGAGGAAGGAGAGTATTTCAGATGAACAAACCTGTTTACAAAATTATCGACAGTAAGGGTCGTGTCCTGATTCCACGGGAACTGCGGGGTGCCTCCGGTATGGATTACGGCGATATCGTCCGGCTGGATCTTCAAAATGGTCGGGTGTCGGTTAAAAAGATCGACATTGTGGAAATCGGGGACAAATCTCCCGAAGCGGTAGAAGCATTCGTACGCGCGGCGATACGGGAGATGCCGGAGGAAAAGCAGATCGCCATTGCCGCCCGCCTGTTGGAGCTTCTCCAGCAGAGAAAGGAAGGCTGCCATGGATGAAAAAACACGCTACGGTACGGAGGATTGTCTTCCGATCGAAAAAGGCACATCCCTTTCGGGCAGGGTGATTGTCCTCAAGCCGGAAACCCTCCCGAGTGTGCCAAGCGGTATCCTTCAGCTTTTCTTCTGCACAAATGAAGAGGGCACTTTGAATCCGGCAGACCGACCCGTGTCTGCCGTTTCTCTTTCAAACGGGGAATTTGTTTGCAAAAAGCGAGGCGAGGTTCTCGGTATCCTGAAACCCGAGTTACTTCCGGATAGCGCGCGGCTTCAATTATCGCAGATCCGGCCACGCAATTCTGAAAGCCCAAAGAACCCCGAATTTTTCGGTTACTGCTTTCTGCCGGACGGACGCTATGCCGCTGGTGTGCCGCTTGCTGACGAAATGGAGTTGCGGGAGTACGTTGAGATTCAGCGTGCGTATCAGCACCGCCTCATGATCTGCGACGGCGAGGATTGCTGTGTGCTCGAAATGCTCGATGGCAGGCTTGTGTTTCCGACGCCGGAAATGCTGGAGAAGCAACAGGCTCCGGAGACACCCGCACCGGGAGGGGTGGAAATGAAGCTGTGAACGGTGAAAGGAGGCAATCCGGTTGTGAAAAATATTGAAATCCGGAATGGCCGAGTCATGTACTATGGCAACGAGGCGGGCTATGTGGATAACGGCAAAGCGGTAGTCGACCCCATCTTCCGCGGCGATGCGCTTTCGGCTTTTCTGAAAAAGGAAAAGCTTGAAGCCCTGTGGACCAACGGCGTCTACGATCGGCTTGCCGCTGCGGGTGAAGCCGTGGCGGAGACCCCTCAGGCTTCGGTAACGGGGCAGGCACACGGTTCATCCGCCAGCCCCATCCTCAAAAGCTGTCGGGTTTGGCAGCTTAAACCGGATGTGGACATTTGTATGAAATTCATTGGCTACGACGAGCTTCTAAAAAACTATGGCGAACCGGATCCCGCCAATTACCGGCTCGCTTACGACGGGCAGGTGGAAACGAACGATCTCGAGGCTCTTTACGCAAAGTTCAACACAGAGCAGCCGCCCGGTTACGATGGGCACAGCCTTTCCATGTCGGACGTGGTGGAGCTGTACGATGAAACGGGCGGCGCCTTTCATTACGTCGATCGTTTCGGCTTTCGGGAGATCGGCTTCGATCCGTCCGGTCAGCAATTGGGTCAGAGGCCCGCCCTTAGCCCGTAATGGGCTTCGGTCAAAACATATCGGAGGTGTGAAATGAACCAGGACAACAACACAGAAAAAGAAAAAAGTAAGAAACGAAAAAGGACGCTGTTGATTATTCTGCTGCTCCTTCTGCTTTTACTGATCGGCATCACCTACTCTTTTTTTCATGCCGGGATGGACGGCTCCAATGGTAGAAACCCATCCCGATCCAACCAGTCGGCCCCTTCTTCTTCCTTAGACGATAATGGCAGCGCTCTGCCGGGCAGCCCCACGCAGAAATCCCGGGAAGAAATTCTGTCGGAGCTTCAGCAGAAAGAGGTTGTGGTCACCGATCGGGTGAGCGCGGGGATTTCTTTTCCAAATGGCAAGAAAGGGACGGTTGGCACATGGACGATGGAAAACCCCGCATCGAACAAAGTTGTCGAGCAATGTACCGTTGATTTGAATGGCAAAACGGTTGCGGAAACCGTCCCAATCAATCCGGGCCAGCATATCGAAAGCGTTACGCTTTCCCAGCCAGTCGCGTCGGGCACCTATGATGTGACGGCGGTTATCCGGTATTACTCCACGGATTCCAAAGCGCTCCTCGGTCAGGCGGATTACCGCCTGACGCTTTCCGTATCGTAAACAAATCCACATTTAAAAATCAGGAGGTTCATCCATGAGAAAAAATATCAAAAGGCTGTTTACCGGCCTCATTACCGCCGCGCTCCTGTCGCTGACCGCGTTACCCGCGTTCGCGGCTAATACCGCGACCGACACCGGTACCGGAAGTATCACTGGAAATGTGGCGATCAACGGTTCCATTTCGCCGCTGACCATCTCCATCACGCACCCCATCAATGTGGCTTACGCAATCAGCCCGGACGACAGCACATTCACGGCGCCGGACATTGTGGTCACCAACAACACCAAGGCGGCTGTCAACATCACCGTGAAGAGCCTGACTGCCGCCTCGGGCGGTACGCTGACCTTTACCGACGTCGATCCCTCGTCGAAAAGCTGGAACACGCTGAACAATGCTGATTCCAAAAAGTACATTGCTCTTGGGGTGAAAGCAATTGGCTCTAACAGTTGGGCTGTTGGGTTCAGCACAGCGACCCATTGGGCATCCGACCCTACTCCGCTGGCGGTTGGTTCGCTTGCCTCGGGCGCTACGGGGAATTTCGCGCTCACGGCGAATTACGGTCTTGCCTTCGACGCGGCCTACACCGCTAATCACAACCTTGTGTTTTCATTTCAGCTCACATAAAGAGACGCGGGCGGTCGGAACACTCCGGCCGCCTGTTTTCATGAAAGGAGGCTACCGGTTCCGTGCGTCACAATAGACGTATATTTTTCACTCTGTTTCTTTCACTGGCGCTGTTGTGTTCCTCCGCCGTGCCCGGAGTGACGGCTTCAGCCGCAGCGGCTCTGTCCCTTTCCGCGTCGCCCAGCGCGACCGGCAACTATGTCGCGCTCAGCTGGAACAACAGTGACAGAAGTCAGCCGTACAGCTATATGCTCTACAGCAAGTCTTCCCATGAATCCACATTTCAGAGCATCCCCTCCAAGAGCAGTGTGAGGGTGCTGAATATCTACCCGGACGTGACGCCGACCGTGTCCTTCACGACATGGACGGGCCAAAACTTCACGCTGCCCAAATCCGCGTCCCTGAAGATGTGGATGGAAACACCAAATGAGTATGATTCCAGAGGTTACGGCAAAGGGCTCATCTCCGTCGATACCGTGTCGATCAGCCTATATTAAAAATTTTGCTTATCGATATAGAGTTAGCGGGGGTGCTGAAAAAGATGAAAATAGTTGATTTGTTTGCTGGATGTGGTGGGTTGTCACTAGGATTCATGCAAGCAGGCTACACGGTTGTCAAGGCTGTGGAGTTTGACCCCGTTATTGCAAATACTTATATTAAAAACCATCCAGAAGTGGATGTAATTGTTGACGATATTAAAAATATTGATAACTCTGGCCTCCTAAAATATGGAGAGGCTGACATAATAATCGGTGGTCCCCCTTGTCAAGGTTATGCCGAGAAAAAAGTTATCCCGAAGTTTAAGCCGCCACCCTTGTAGGTAAAGGGGTCACGGTCAAAAACCTCGGGATAATAAAACCGGGTATTCCATTAAGTTAAGCCAGAGAGCTTGAGAATCATTTCTTCATCATTAATCCAAACCGGCACAGGTGGTGAAGCGTTGCCTCGAACAACATCGGCCTTGTCAATTGCTGCACGTTTCATTTCCGTGTCTGCATAGGCATAAATTTTTGTTGTTTCCTCACTGGCATGACCGAGATACTCGGAAAGCAGCATCATCGGCATTCCCTGGTGGTATAGATGCATTGCCCGGGTGTGACGAAGCATATGCGCGTGGATATGCGGTGGGACCTCGGGGCAGGCGCGGCAAGCCAACTCGCCGTATTTTTGGAGAAACAGCGCAACCGTATCTGCAGACATTGGCTGTTGCAGTCCATGAATAACGGTGTAGAATAAAGGCTTTTCGCTGTCCGCAGGTTCATTGGGGTGGAATATGCGCAAATATCGCTCACAATGCTGAACTGTTCTGGCGAGCAAAGGTACCGTGCGGGTTTTGCTTCCTTTCCCGTGCAAATAGGCAATAGGGTACTGAACCTTAACACGCAGATCACGAACCTTCATGTTTAGAAGTTCACCGCAACGCGCTGCTGTATCATACATCAACACCATGAAAAAGGAATTGCGCAACCCGGTTCGCTTTGCCGGATCTGGCTGCTTCAGCAAAGCCTCCAGCGCCGTTTCCGACAGATACTCTACCACTTTGCTTTGCGGTGTTTTAATCGGAATATTCTGGACGATTACGCTTAATGCAATCTGTGTGCAGTCGAGTTCCCCGGCGTAATCAAAAAACGACCGCAGTACCATAAGCCGTTGGTTGCGGGTATTGGCTCCGCAGTGCCGGTCAGTTTCCAGCCAATCCAGAAAATTCAGAAGCATTTCTCTGTTCATGGCATCAAATCGTATTTGTTTAACGGACAGCCCTTGCTCCTTCCGCAAATACAGAATGAGCAGATTCAGTGTCTGGCGGTAGGATCGAATCGTGTTTTCGCTGAAACATCTTTGGTTGGGCAGATATTCCAACAGAAAACTTCTGATGGCGTTAAAAAAATCATTCATCGCACTCCACCTCCGGTAGAAGATGTTCAGACGCTGAATAATCAAACCCCGCCATTTTTTCAAATAGGCCCGGAACCAAGTGGATATAGTAGTATGTGTCGCTGAGCTGCGCGTGACCCATATATGCACTGAGATACGGCAGCATGGCGGTAATGTCTTTCCCCTCGTGCATCCACTGGTACAAACGATGTGTGGCGAAGGTATGCCGGAAGTCATAAAGTCTGGGGGAATGCTCGCCGGACGTTCCGATTCCCGCTTTTGCTTTGGCAATGCGAAACGTCTTTTCCAGCCACTCTTTGGTGTATAGATTTCCATCGGAATTGGGAAAGAACAGCTCACGTTCCGGCATAAGCCGTGAAACAATTTCATCATACCGCCTGCACATTTCAACAACGTCATCCGCCATCATCACAATGCGGCTTTTGTGACCCTTGCTCTCCATAACGTCCAAGAGTCCCTTTTCCAAATCCACATCGGCGGTACGGAGCTTTCGGGCCTCGCAGGGGCGCAGGCCGCAACAATACAACAGCCGGACAAGAGTTGGAAGAACAAAATGGCGAATGGGATAGCCCTTGCGCGGCCGCAGATGGTCTAAAACATTCCACAGCACGGCAATTTCTTTTTCACTGTAAATGTGCGGAATATGCCGCATACCCTTTTTTGCGAACTTCGGAGAAAGTACAAATGCCGATTCTCCGCAGCGGTTCAGGTAACGGGCAAATTCCCTGACCGGCATTAAGCGATTGCGAAAGGTATTGTTGCCCTCCGTATCTTTTCGGACAGCCCAAGCCAAGCATATTTCTTTAGTCAAAGCAGTTTCAGCGGGGAATCTGTCAAAGCAGAAGTGGTCAAAATCGCGCAGCAAACGCATTGATTCGTCATACGGAAATCCAACAGCGTTCTTTTGTTGTACAAATCGGTGCATACGCTCGGCAAAAAGGCTTTCAAACGTGTATGTCATGCCAAATCATCTGCCTTTCCGCAGGGTACAAGGCCCAGGGCGCAGGTTTTCAGGCTTTGTTCATCTACGGAGAGATACGGTTTCGCCGAATCAATCTTTGAATGCCCCAAAAGTTGTCGGAGCAATTCAAGTGGTATCTCGTTTTGCAGCAGCCGGGTTCCAAACGCCCGCCGGAAGCTGTGGAACCCCCGTCGGGGAATATCTGAAACAATTTTCGCACGCTGCAGATATTTTGTCACAAGGGCGCTGGCGCTGCGGTTGTTGATGGGACGCAGAATGCCGGTGTGACACAGGAAAATATATGGCAAATCACTTTTTGGACGGGCATGAAGCAGATAGTCCGCGATTGCGTTGCCGCTTTCAGGTTCAAGAGGCAGGCTCAACGGCTTTCCCGTTTTCTGCTGAACAATGTGAATCTCCCCGGCCCGCCAGTCAATGTCTTCCCGTTTGAGATTTACAACATCACAGGCGCGCAGGCCGGTTTGGGCGGACAAAAGCATCATGGCATAATCGCGCTTACCGAAGGCCGTTTCTAAATTTGGTTCATCCAGCAGGTACGCTGTTTCATCGCCGGTAAAACCCTCTCGGAATACAGTTCTGCGTGCGACCATTTCGGGAACAGCGAGGCTCAGGTTCTCCAGCGTGAAATTGTTTTCATACAAATGCAGGAGAAATACCCGGACGGAAAAGATGGCCGAGTGCAGCCCGCCGGCGTACCGGGTTGCCATATGAGTTATGGTGTCGCTGACCTCTGCCAAAGTAATGCTGTCAAAGGATTTCCTGCCACGTGCTTCCAGTTCGAAGAAAAAGGTGCGTATGGCGCTCCGGGCCGTCTTGACTGTACTTCCCGCAAGTATGCCGGTACGGTTGGCGTTGTCACAGAAATGGCGAAGCAATGCCGCAAATTCGGGAGTCGGTTCGCGTTGACCCCAATCTGGAATTTTGCAGAAAGTAATGTTTCCGGTTCGGTGCATTTCATCCAGAAGGAAACTCGCTTTGCGCAGGTTCTGGTATGAAACCCGTGAGGTGAGCCCTTGCTCATATTTGCTCCGTATTTCCACCACTATCTCAGTTGTCAGTGGTTCGGAATAGTGTGCCAACCCTTGCTCTATGTGCCTGCGTAAAATGACCGTCATTCCTTCAGCCGTATAATGCTTAACTGTTCGTTTTGTCAGGCCCGCTTTGAGAAGCTCTTGCTTAATTCGCCAAATCAGTGTGAATAGGTCATCGGGGTCAGCCAGCTGTTCAGGTGTGGGCATGTCCAGCTCAACACTTTGGCGCGGTTTTCTCAGAACAGGTTCCCAGGGTCTGAGCTCTGTCAATTCTACTGTACCGGTTTGTGCGAAGTGTTTGAGCAGTTCACTCCCGCGCCGGACCAACTGCCATTTCCATTCAGAGAATTTCCCTCTCTCAAAAAGTTCGCGCTGTTCCAGCACAAACGCGTCAAGCATTTCGGCGCTCACATCCAGAATACCCTGTCGGGTGAAATGGCGAATAGCCGCGCCAAACCCTGTGGTTCGGTACTCTTTCACAGTCTTTGCACTTGCGCCGCCTTGTGCCAATAGCCTTAATGACTGTTCAGCGACTTCTTGTAGATTAAATGTGTCCATTCGTTTTACCTCACATTTTTAGATAGTCAGGTGAAAACCTGCCTTTTTATTATGCAAGTAAACTATGGACGCCATTCTATTATCCCGAGGTTTTGACCGTGACCCCTTTACCTACAAGGGTGGCGGCTTAAACTTCGGGATAACTTTTTCCTCGGCATAATCCTGACACGGGCTCCCGCCGCAGACCACATCCACAGGGATCAGTTCCGAGCCCTTCAGCTTCATGATGTCGCCGACCGGGAGCATATCCGGAAACCTTATTTTTGTAACTTCCATCGGAAACGGCTCGATCTCGCTGGCCCCTACAGGAGTGAACCCCTGCCGGACGCCTGCCAGCGGAAATCCGCCGATCCCGTCAAACAGGCTGCCGAGGGTCAGCGGTGCGGTCACAGCCGCAGTTCCATACCGAAGGAAGGCGCTTCCTGCGGCATAGCCTCCATTTCTTTCGGAAAATACTCGACGGTCCGGTTGACAGGTCCCATCCGGCCGTTCAGCCGTTCGGCTTCTACCACAGCTTCTTCATAGGTTCCGAATACCAAGGGCCTTCCGTCCTGCTTCACCCAGCTTTCCGCCGCACCGCAGACAGACGCGGCGCTCCGGCGCGCCAGAACGCCGTATTGCCCTACGGGCGCTTCACACTGAATTTGCTCCGCAGACAGGTACCGGACGGGGATTCCCAATCGCCCGGCCTTTGCGATTTCACAGCTCATTCCATAGCTGACGGTGCCGCCGCACACCCACAGTTCCTCACAGGAAACCAGCACCCGCAGCCCCATCCGAATACCGGCTTTTCTCTCGGAGGGAACGGCATCGTTCAGGATCTGCGGATACAGCAGATGAACAGCGATAGGCGCACAACCCTGTTTCATCGCATAACGGCAGGCGGCTTTGGCAAACCGGACATTGTTTTCAACATCCCCCGCGTAGGGAGAGCAGATATATACCAGTTTCATTTTGTCACCGCCTTCACAATGGTGCGGGTGATGTTCATTGCGGTCTGACCGGCGTAGACGGCGCTCATGAAGTTGGCTCTGGTGCTGGTGTCCAGCCCGAATGCTCCGGCAATACGGGGAATTTCTCCGGCCGCCAGCATCAGGCCAAGCCCCAGCAGGACGTGATCCTTCAGCACCATCAGCCCCGCGATGAGGATGGTGGACTGTAAAAATGCGGTCAGGCACAGCCCGATGATCTGTTTGCACCAGCCCACGAAACCGTCCAGATATCCTCTCGGGACGCTGAACATGTACAGGCTGCCCACCGCAATCTGGATGAGCAGGATGCCGCCGCGCTTCAGGTTGGCGAAGAACACCTTGATCACGGCGTAGCCCATCATGATGAGGATAAAAATCAGCATGATGGGATTGAGCGTGCTTCCGATCCCGCCGAACACTCCGGCGTTCGCCGCTTTTTCCAGCGCCCCCGCAGAGGACAGCTGGCTGATGATATTTCCGGCAACGGTGTCGATGCCGGTACCCAGCCCGGTGATGCCCGCCGTGAAGCTGCTCTGCAGGGAGACCGAGAGCTTATACAGCTCCACCGGCACCGTGGAGAAAAGCCCGACCGCGAGAAAACCCTTGATGTTGTTGAGCGCGGTGTCCTTGATACTTCCCCGTCCGGACTGGTACTCAATACCGCACTCAAAGACCGACACCACAAGCCCGGTCCCGTAGAGCGCCCAGCCCAGGTAAGTAAAGAACAAAACGATGGATTTCACCCAGGTCATGTCGAACAGGTCCGCGCCCATATTACCCATGGCCGCGAAAAAGTTGCCGAGGAACCCGATCATCTGGCTGTAGATCCAGTCCAGAATCTGCCCCAGCACGGTGTCGGCCACGAAGTCCCATATAAACATGGAAAATCACCTCCTTCAAAAAATATAGAGCCCGCTTTCACAGGCTCCAATGCAAGGACGATTGCGGGCGCTTAGAGATGGAACAATCGGACATCGCCTCCTTTTTTAATCACTGGGTATTGATAAACTAATTATGTTAGTTTATAATAAACATATTATAGTTTATGGAAGTGGTCACAATGGGCACAAGAAGAAATCTGGACGCACAGACGATCCTAGATGCGGCGGCGGAGCTTGCGGAAGAAAAGGGGCTTGAAAATGTCTCTCTGCTTCAGGTAGCGGAAAAGCTGGGGGTCAAATCGCCGTCCCTTTATAACCATCTGAGCGGAGTTCAGGAGCTCTCCACAGGAATTGCGAAGCTTGCCCTCGGCAGGCTGGAAGAAGCAATCCGCGGCGCGGCAGTCGGCCGGTCCGAGGGCGACGCGTTACTGGCAATCGCCCTGGCATATCGGAGCTACGCGAAAGAAAATCCGGAGCTTTACAAGGCAATCCTGCGCTTCCCGGACTGCGGCGACAGCGATGTTCAGGAGAAGGGGCACACCGTTGTCCGGATTCTGTATCAGGTGATGGAGCCGTATCACTTAGGGGAAGAGGAAACGATCCATTTTGTCCGTGGTTTCCGCAGTGCGCTCCATGGGTTTGTTTCTCTGGAAGCGGCGGGATTTTTCCGTGGAAATGGTGCGGACGTCGATGAAAGTTATCGACAGCTTGCTTTTCGGTTGATTTCATCTTTAAGTATGGAAAAGAGTGATTGATATGGGTACTAATATTGCCTTACCCATTGTTGGGTTTGTCGTAGGCTTGCTGATTGTTTCTCTCGGCGGAGGCGGCGGAGCCGTCTATGTTGGGATTCTGACGGTGTTCTTTCATATTTCTCCCGCGATTGCGGCGTCGACCTCGCTGGCTACCACGATCCCTACCACGGCGGTGGGGGCGTTTTCCCATTGGAAGGCAGGAAACGTGAATCTGCGGTTCGGCCTCACCATGCTCGTAAGCGGCGTGGTCGGCTCCGTCATCGGTTCGCTGTGTTCCGGTTTTCTGCCGCAGAGCCTTTATAACAAACTGACCGGAATCATTCTGCTCCTGCTTGCCCTGCAGATGCTGATCTCCTTCCTGCGAAAGAAGCAAGGCAAAACAGTGGAGCAAGACACAGCCCAAACAAAAACGGCGAACACAATCAAGGCTGTCTGCTTTGGGCTGCTCGGCGGAATCATGTCCGGTCTGGTGGGCTTAAGCGGCGGTGGGCCGATTGTAGCGGGCCTGATGATCCTGGGCTGTCCGGCGCTGGAGACCGTTGGCACCTCGGTTTTAGTGCTGTTTGGAATTGCGGTGACAGGTTTCCTTGCGCATCTCAGCGTTGGGAAGATTGATTGGCAGCTTGTCGGGCTTCTGGCCATCGGCACCATGTGCGGCGCGCTCGCCGGGCCGTTTCTCCTGAAACGGGCAGACAAGAAAAAGCTGGAGAAAGTTCTCCAGCCGGTGCTTTTCATCATGATCGTTGTCATGGGCGGAATGCTGATGTTTAAATAGCGATATTATGACCAACAGAGATGTCTCAGAGAAAAAGCAGATCAAATCCACCCAAGATTTGATCTGCTTTTTGATAAGTGATATTTTATGCTGAGTCTTTTAATTACAAGTTCCGCTGAACACACCGCACATAACGGTAATATCGCCTTTAATTACTTGTTTGGCTTCTGAGGCGGTCCCCACATTCCCATTGGAAACCAGCTTGGAAGCAAAGTCCTCCTGGCTCATGCCGGAAAGCTTGTAATCCGCGCTGCTGATTGTTCCGTCCTTATCAATATCAAGTTCATAGTTGACTTTGGGGACAGTAACATTATACTTGTTTTGATTGCTGATGCAATATCCTCCGACCGTACCGGAGTTGTTGTTTTGCACATTGGCATCCTGTGAGACATCAGAAGTGGGCGCTTTCGTATTGTTGCCGGTATCTGTGATTTTGCCAGAGCCGTCTTCGGTATTGGCGGAAGTTTTTGCGCCGCTGCTGATACCCGTGGCTTTCATTGAGCTGTTATCATGTGCTTTTACGTTGATGGAGTTTTCCAAATCGTTGGAAACAGGTACCGACGTATTGCCATTGCCCAAAGTTTTACCGGCTGTTTCCGCTTCAGCCGTCTTTTCGGAGACTGAATTTCCTGTTGGCGCAATGTTTGCGGCCGACTTCTGACTTTGACTGCTGCATCCGGCGAGTAAGCATAAAGCTAAGATGCCGGGCAGAAAAATGAACCTGATTTTTTTCATATTGCTTTCTCCTTGTATTCAAGTGTTTGACCCATTAGCCATTTACAGTGTTTATGCTTTTTAGCTGTCGTTCCCATATCGTGCAGATCGTGATCGGATTGCCGACGTAGCTGACTTCCACCTGATCTCCAACGGAATATCGCTTTGCCTCGCCATCCGGTAAATATACTCTGAGGGTGGAAAATGCGCCGTCGCCTACTGAGATGGAAATAAGGTTGGCGTTCTCATCAACGGCATTCACCGTGCCGGTCACCATATGGGCATTTTTCGCGCCGGATTTATTTGCTTCAGTATTGACGTTATCGGCAATGACCGAGCTTAGTGCAGCCGTATAGTCTTTCTGTGACAAATTATAAGAAGTGATACAGTAAGCGATTCCGTTGTTCAAAAACTCCGTATAGAAGCAGGTACTCCCATCCTTTCCGGCGTACTGGAAAATCGTGACGGCGAAGCCGCCCAACTCCGACTGTTTTAGCTGAGTGGTACTTTCATCCGTCCCTATAATCAAGCCCGGATAATAGGCTGTTTTGCTGAGCGTGATCTCCAGCCGCTGTGTGTTGACGGCATTGGCAAACACGAAAGTATGGCTGTCGTAATAGGTTCCCCTGCTGCTGTTCCTGAAAATTCCATTGTTATTTGCCGGATTCAGCAGCTGTAGTTCAAACGCAGGAACCGCCCTGTTGATGCTGAACGAAATGCCGTAGTATTTCAGAAATTCGTCATCCGTCATTGCAATAAAATCATTCACATTCAACGAGATGACGGAGTTTTGAAAAGATGGCTCTTGTTTCAACTGGTTGATATAGAGCAACGCGTTGTTGGGTGTTGTCGGCTGGCTGCTGTTATTTCCCGGCGTAATAGGGGTATTCGGTGCCTGTTTGAATATTGGCAATGTAAATATACAAAGCATCACCAGGCAAAGGCACGCCGCCACGGACAGCCGCCTTACCCAAGTCTGTTTCGGCGCATGAACAACTTCGTTTTCACACCTTGTAATGAGGTCGCTGTCAATCTCTCCGATGGCTTCAAAAAGTTCCATATTGTTCATGCCATGTATCCCTCCTTTTGCAGGTAAAATCGAAGTTTTTTCCGGGTACGCGACAGGATTACCAGGACATTGCTTTCCTTCAGACGGTAATGCTTTGCGATTTCTCCAACGGGCTGCACATAAAAGTACCGCCGGATGAACATGTTGCATTCGCGTTCCGAGAGTGTTCGCAGAAATTGGCTGATTTTTTCGCCAAGCTCTTTTCCCTGGTATTCGGCCTCCACATTGTCTGATGCGGAAAGGCACTCACCCAATTCATCTATAACAACCGTTGCCTCATTGCCGCTGCGTTTTTCAGCCGTTCTCGCTTTCAGCTTGTTGATGGACAGATTTCGGGTGATTTTTGCGAAGAAAGCGGACAGATGGTTGGGGCGCTGGGGAGGAATCGCGTTCCACGCATTCAGCCAGGTGCTGTTCACGCATTCTTCCGAATCTTGCAGATTCGATAGAATGTTATTGGCGATGGACAAACAATACGAACCGTACTTTGATCCAGACTCCTGAATTGCCTGTTCGCTCCGGCGCCAATAAAACTCAATAATTTCGTTGTCCTCCATTCGTTCCCCCCCTTGTAGATGAAAGGCCCTTTACCTATATAGACAGCAAACGTCTTATAACCTAACAGGTTTTTCAGAATTAATTGTAAGCCATGTGGTCGGTTTTATCTATGTCAATTTTCAAATGTCATCATTTTTAAGAAATGCTGTCCAAGATAAAAAAGGCTGATGACGTTTTGAAAAATGAGCAGCAGTATATGATATAATCATCTTTAGACAGACATCGGAAAGGAGATCATTATGCTTGGATTTGGCTGGCTGAACATGGGAAGCCTGATATTCGGGCTGATTGCGTGGATACTTCCGGTTGTTAATCTCACTCAGCATAGTAAGTCTGGCAGCAGGAACTGGCCCGCATTCTCTGTAGCAAGTGCCGCTTCCTGTGCCGTATCGCTTTATATGCAGATTCGATATACCGACCATCTGGTGCAGATCGAAGACTGGTCGGCGCTTCTGGATACCTCCCGCGCGGTAACGTGGGTTTCGGCGGTATTGCTGATCGTCACGATCCTGCTGAACGCGTTCACGCTGGTCGTCTGCCGCAGAAGAGAAAAAGCAGGCACCGGTTGAAGAATTCAACCGTAGGTTAAATCATAGACGTGAAAAGTCAAACACGCTTCCATTGCGGTCCTCCCCACAATCGGCTATACTAATATTTAGGAAGGGCCTTCCTCAAGAAAGCGAGGAATCAGAATGGAATTATCGATTGGGAAAAATATTCAGAACAAAAGAAAATCTATGGGGCTGACGCAGGATCAGCTTGCCACAGCGCTTGGCGTGTCCATTGCGGCCGTGTCGAAATGGGAAACAGGCGGCGCGTATCCGGACATTACCCTGCTTGCTCCCATTGCCCGGCTGCTGGGCGTCACGGTAGATGATCTGCTGGGATTTGAACCTCAGTTGTCGGAAGATCAGGTCATGGAGTTCTGCGAGAAGTGCACGAAATTGTTTGAATCCTCCGACTATGAAAGCGCGATTTCCCTTGCCGAACAAAGCGTCAGGGAATACCCGAACAGTCCGCTCTTGAAGCTGAGAATGGGCAATGTCTTTATGATGCACACCCCATGTGCGCGAACGGAGGACGAAGCTACCCATTTATTGAGCCGCGCGGAAACTCTGATGCGGGAGGCCGCCGAAAGCGAAGACATCCAGATCCGCGAAGCTGCGTGGCACAGCCTGAGTGCTCTGCTGATGCAGCAGAAGCGGTACGAGGAAGCATTAAAGGCGCTCGACGGCATCCACAGCTCGGAAATTGAACCGAATCAAATGAAAGTTTCCATCTACTACGCCATGGGGGATTACGAAAAGTCAAAACAGGTGGCGCAGTATCTGCTTGCCACTCACACGTTCGGCTGCAATATCGCCCTCGGCACGCTTGCCAATCTTGCGAAAAAGAAGAAGGATTATCCGCTTGCGCTGCGGATGGAAAACCTGAGCCTGCAGCTCTCGCAAATGTTTGGCAAAGATAAGCTCTATGGTCAGGACTTGAACCACTACCTGATGATCGCGCAGTGCCACGCGGAGCAGAAGCAGGAACGGGAAACACTGGATGCGCTTGGAGCGTTTTTGAAGTGCGCGCAGATGCCCGCGGATCATGATGCGGTAAAGGCAAGCCCGTTCTTCGACAGCATCGAGATGAGCGAAACACTTCAATCAAAAAGCTATTTGAATCACTGCGTCCGTGAGATGATAAACGGAAACCCGGCATTCGATTTTTTGAGCGGCAATCAGGAGTTTCAAAATATTCTAACAGCGCTGGAACAGCTTCCGGAATAATGTTTTTATATAAGCAGACCGGACCGTTGTTGTGAATGATCCGGCCTGCTTGCTTACATTCCGACTACGCTCCAGCCTATCCGTTGCATAAAGACGATGAGTTCAGATAAATTATTATGACAATTTTTCATGAAGGAAAACCCGCATAACTTGATTTGTAATTCGCAGTCAGTATGGTAAAGTAAAGATATACAGGAACGGAGGGATCGTAATGTCGGTTGAACGCAAGGGTGAACAGATTATCATCCATACGGAAAAAGGTGTCCAGTCAATTTCACCTATGAAAACAGTCATGAACAGTTTTGACGCCGGTGCATTCAAAGCGTGGCAGGATGAATGTGCGAGAAAACTTACAGCCAATGCTCGGTCGGCGAGTGAACTGACTGGTTATCTCATGGCGCGTTACGATCTTGAACCACTTGATCTGCGGGATGATACAATACAAATGTTTTTACACAGCTTTGTTCCGCGTCATTTTGGGGAACGGCTAAGGCACAATCCGCCGCAGTTTTCTTTTGATATGACAGATGAGAAACTGGAAGACTGGCAGCGGGAAACGGATTCCCAACGGGAGGAAATCCGTTCGATTCTGCCAGAGCAGTTTGGAATCAAAGTGCATGGATTCCATATTCTGCACACGGATAAAAATGAGCCTTTGATTGAAGCCGATCGCCGACAATGGTGGGAACGATGGGGAAACGAACATTGCAAAGATGCGAAAAACTGTACAGAGCCAGAAGGCTATTTCTGTTTTGAGGAAACGGTCTGCGAAGGAAACGGATCGGGTTTCGGCGGGACGGCGCTGGCCCGTGAAGCCGCACTGTTTCTTGGCGTAACCGAGGAAGACATCAAAAACCGGACAAACCGTTTTCTTGGATACGCATCCGCTCTTGTGGAGAAAGGCCAACTGCCCCCTTTAACTGATTTCATGAATAAATAGCTGTTATAGATGTAAATAGCCGAACAAGCCTGACTTTTTTAGAGTCATCCTCGTCCGGCTATTTTTTCACATTCCAACGACACTCCAGATATACAGCGGCGCCGTCAATGTGAACACCAGACAGGCGAACAGGATTGCGGGCGCCGCCCACTCGAATTGTCCGTGCTTTCTATAGTCGAAATAAGCCGTACCTAATTTGGCGAAGAAAAATACGGCCAGAATCAGGTCGATGGCCGGGAACACGACGCTGTTGACGACGGTCTTTATTTGCTGTGACGCTGTTGTCCATGTACCTTCCACAGCTCCAGCCACATCGCCGCTTCCCGCCGCATACGCGGTTGTTCCAAAGATGCAGGTCAGAACAAGAACCACACACAGAACCGCGAAAATACGTTTGGCTTTCATGAATTTTCCACCTTTCAAAATGTTTTTTAGAAAAAGAGAAGGACCGCGGAAGCTTTTGCTCTGCGATCCTTTTTCTTTTCTGCTGTTATGGGTTTACAGGAGCAATGTGCCAGTCGTTCCAAAGGCTGCCCCTTATGGTCACCGAATCGGTGAGGTTCATGCTGAGCATTCCAGCCGGCGTCCAGCAGTCCTCCAGGTAGGTATAGGGCGTGTAGCTGCCATCCGGCATCCAGATCGGAGTAAAATGCGTCCGGTGCTTGTAGGTCGAATATTTATTTGACGCAAACTCAAAATCCGCGTTGTACCCGGAACGCGTCTGCTCCAGCAGCCGCCAGAAGGAATGGTACCCGAATTCCGGGAAGTAGGTGATGGCCGTCTGCGCGTCGGTTACCGCCGAGGACTGACTGGTGCTGACTCTGGCGGTCGTTGTCTGGTTGATCCCATAGCCGCTTTTTAGAATTTTGCCCGATGCGGTGGGATCTTTTTCGTCAGGCGTGATGCTCATGGAAGCGGTAAAACTTGCTGAATAAGAAATCCAGTTAAAGTCCCACCAGCCAGCATCTTCCCAATAGCCGGAGTCCTCTCCCGTAGAAATCCAAACCCAATTTGCGTGCCAGGATGGACGCCAGAGCCCCCAAGACGCCGAGGTTCTCTGCGTATTATTTGGGACAGGGGATGCGGCGTAGGAGTCATTCCGGTCATCCGCCACCGGATCGGGTGGATCGTGTCCGGAGAGATCCACAATCTTTGCGATAATGGTTCCCTCACTTGCCGAGCCGCCGCCGTTCACCGACACGCGGATGGTCATGGTCTGCGGAGTGGATGGGGTTGTCCAGCGCACCCACGCCAGCTGGCTGTCGCCATCCGGGTAGTAGACGCCGCCTACGGTGTAAGTCTGGCCCCCAATAGTGAAACGCACTGTGACGGGATTGTCCGGATCGGACTGCCCGCCCCGCACCGTCACGGATGTGATGACCTCCGTGTTGACGCGGTATTCATAATTTGTTGTACTGATCGTAGGCGGTTCCGCTTCGCTGAACCGCACGATGCCAAGACCAAGGGATGAGATGATATCCGTGTCCGACGCCGCCCTGGTCGTGGAACCGCCCCACGCCGGGTAGCCGAGATCCGGGGTTTCCAAGAACATCGCTAGCGGCAGGTTTTTGTGGCTGAGAGAGACCATCTTGCTCCGCAGGCCGCCCCCGAGCTGCTGATCGAACAGCGCGGCCTCCGTGGCGGTCATGGCGTATTTGACACCGCCGAATGTCATATAGGCGATGGGTTCCAGAAGCAGTTTATATTGCCCGTTGATCAGAACATTAAAGTTCATTCCGGTCAGGTTCGCGATACTCCGGATTACCTGCTCGTCGGTGAAATAGCTCTTGATCGCGGCGATATTGCCGTTTCCTCCGGATGTGCTGATGATCTTGGGCAGAGCCTGAGATGGATTCACATAAGAATAGTTTCCGGTCCTTGGTGTTAAAGTTTGCCCTCTATTATAAGAGATTTTGCACACCTTTCCAAAGTGCCATATTGTTCCGGCTGGGGTCCTGTTCGTTAAATCGACCGGCGTTGTCACAACCGCATGATCGTTGGCTCGGATGACCGTTACCCGCACTCCTTCGTCGCCAGTGTTCCAGAAATCTGTGTTGGTTCCGTCTCCCATCCCACCTCCGCCGCCATCCACATTCCCGTCTCCGATGGCATAGGCGTTCATCGGCAGGAATACGGAAATCATCAGTACAAACGCTAAAAAAAGGCTGATGATTCGTTTCATGAAATCCTCCTTCCAAACGAAAAAGCACGGCCGAAGCCGTGCTTTCCGTAATATCGTGATATCGAGCTAATTCATGTTGCCGATCTTGTTGCCGTTTTCGTACATATCACCGGCGGTTGTTCCCGATGTACCGCCGCCTTCGTCATCAACCCATCCAAAGCCGGGGAAATAAACTTGCCCTTTGCTGTTCTTATCTCCAGCCTTCGGTGTCGACGGTTCGGAGGAGGAATCCGCAGTCGGCGTTCCGCCATCGGTTTTCGTTGTCTTTTTACCGTCAGGCGTCTGATTGGGGTCCGTTTTCGCTTCCGACGAAGGCTCGGACGGCTTTGTGACCTCTGCCTGAATGCTCTGGTCCGTGCCGCTGGAATCTCCGGTATCTTTGGCGCCGCCGTTCTGAGAAGCCGTATCCGGCGCTGAGACAGCCGGGACGCTGATATCCGGCGAGGAGTCCGTGGTTGCCGGAGCGGATATGGACGAAACCGTAGCATCCGACGCGGCGGCGGAGGCGTTCCCTTTCCCGTCCGTGGGCGTCCCCGTTCTAAACTGCGCGGCGATAGCGACGACCAGCACAATGCTCAAAACGCCGAGCCCGGCAAGCGTGAGCCGCTTTTTCGTTTTTTCTGTCAGTTTCATATGAGGTACCCTCCTTTTTCATGGTTGTTGATTTATCGGCTTTTTTCAGTATCACACAGTACCACAGACGGTTTTGCAAGTCTATGGGCACGCGTGAAATAGTCAGAATAAAGGCATATATTTTGCCTGCATCTTGAGGTTGATTGTCATGGGCGGGAGAAAGCCTCCGCCATACCGCACGGGAACCTCCAATCGGATCACCGCATCGGCTTGAAATCCGGCCCCATTGTTTGGGCTGGACGGCGCCAGCGGCATGTTCCTGAGATGGACGGACAGATTTGACAGCCGGAACTCCGTCTCGTCACCGGAATATTTCACATGATAACCGCTTTCCTGTCTAAGCTCCAGCAGATTGTCCAGCCGTCCGTAAATATCGCCGTAATCAAGGCTTTCCTCAAAGTCGTCCGCCGAGGGCTGATATGCGCCGGAATAGCCCTCCCGCACGCCGTGGTACACATTGTCATAGCTGTCGTTCACGGTCGAGATCACGGCGGACTGCACCGCGTCCCGCACACCCTGGGCGATGATCATCAGCCGGATGCCCTCGGAAGCGACACAGAGAAGCAGCAAAAGCGCCAGCGTCACCGCGATGGTGAGCGGAAAGGCCGATCCTCTATTGCTTTTGAGTATAGCACAGAATTTTTTGGATGTCACTTCCAGTACACCTCGCTTTTGCCCGACGCTTTCGACGTCAGCGTAACGGGAAAGCTCCCGAACCCGCCGAACAGCCCGATATCGGCCCGCACGGAAGCGGTAACGGTGAATTCCTCGTTGAGTTGAATCTTTCCGGTCTTCGACCATGAGATGTCCGGCTCGAGGCCGGTCTGCTCGGTCAGCACCTGCGCCCGACGTGCTGTTTCCGTTCCGACGCATCCTTGGATTTCCGCTTCACGGCACAGCTCGGAGGCATAAGTGTCCAGTCTGTTTTTGGTGACAAACACCGGCAGGACGCTCATCGCCACCGCAATCACCAGCATAACGCAGAGAATCATCACCGCTGTGTCGATATATCCCTCGCCACGCCGGGAACGGAGGAGCTTCAGCATAGCCGTACCCCCTGATCCGGCGAGTCGGTGGTCTGCTGCTCCATATCATGGACATCGTCGCTCAGGATATGCCACGATCTGTCGCAGAAGCCCGCGTTCAGTACCTCCTGATTCAGCAGTTCCTCCGCGGGGATTTCCATCGCGTATTCGATTTCACCGGGATGCCCCTTCACGCTTTGGCCGGACAGCAGAAGCGCGGCTTTCTCGGGTGTCAGGCAGACAAATCCGCCCGGCGTCATCATGTCGAAGCAGGAGCCAGGATGCTGCTCGAGAAATTCCCGCACGGTGACCGGCCCGGCTGTTTCCTGGCCGTCTTGTGCCGGTTTCAGCATGGCGTATTCACCTTCGCCAAGCCCCTTGTCGGTGATGTTCCAGAGCGCATGCCCCAGCTCGTCGCTGTGCGACACGTTCTGCTCCGCCAGCCACTGGTCACTTACCAGCCGCAGCGGGTTTTCAAACCGGAGCAGGTATTCCGCGTCACCGGCACTGCAGCAGTCCATAAGCTCGTCATACACCAGCTTTACCGAGGCAATTTCCGCCGCCTGTTCGATCAGGTCGGGAGCGGGCCTGCTTTGGAGCTGCTGGATATAGGAGCGGTAGTTGGCCTCGATCCGGTCACGCAGTTTTTTCTCCAGTTGTTTTTCATTTTGATCCATACAAAACCCTCCTTGTTAAAACATGGTGCCGAGAGAATCCATGATCTGCACCGCGATGATGACCATATAGGTCAAAAGAAAGCACATCAGCATCACGAAGGAAAATACACGGATTTTCGGCGGGATTTTCTGTGCCCGCCCTTTTAAGCGCTGAAGCTCCAGCGCCTTGAAATCGTGGGACAGCATCTGGAAATACACGGCGCTGTCGTCGCCGCGCAGAACACCGATCAGCCCGCGCACCACATCGGAAAGCATGGGGGAATTGAACCTTGCCTCGAACCGGGTGAGCGCCGCCTCGTAGGAGGAGGAGCGCATGTCGGCCGTCAGCACGTCCAGCTCATTGGCAAAGGCGGGGCCCGCGTTTTTCTTGTAGGCTTCCAGCATTGCCAGTACGTCGCGGCTGGCCTTCAGGCTCTGCTCCACAGTTGCCACGAACCGGGGCAACTCCCCTTCGATCTGATCCCGCTTTGCTTTAAGCTGCTCGTCCGCCTTACGCGTTTCCTTAAAATACGACAAGACGGCGAGAATTACCACCAGCGGGGTCAGCAGAGGCAGCAGAAGCAGGCATGGGATCACGCCCAGCAGGATGGCGCCGGATTTTGTCAGGGCGTAGGCCGTGTACACCTCCGGAGTCATGGAATAACCGGCCGCCTTCAGCACATTCGCCATCCTTGCCCTTTTGTACTCATCCATGCGGATGTGCCTTGCCAACTTCACGGCGCCGGACATCAGCCACGCCTCCACGGTTTTGGCGGCTTTTTTGCTTTCCTTGCCCGCACCCAGCATGGCTTTCGCCGCTTTCAGCGTGGGGAGCTTCAAAAAGTCCGACAGGACAAGGAACATTCCCGCAGCCAGCAGAAGCCCCGCGAAAAATAGTTGCTTCATCATCTGCGTTACCTCCTGTACTCGATGGGCTTCGTCAGCTTGATGACAAAAGCCGTGGAGATAAAAATGGCGGCCGCGCATACCGCGAGGGTGATTTGTCCCGCCGGCGTGTGCATCAGGGTATGGTACCAGTCCTTGTTCAACAGGCGCATGATGGGAATGTTTCCGGCCACCAGCATCACCATGACAATGAATTCCTTCCGCGGCTCAAACACCAGGTATTCCAGCTCGGCGTTGACGATCCGCATGTCGGACAGCTTACTGACGATGGGCGTCAGGGTGGTTTTCAGGCTCCGGTCATACTGGCAGGCGGCAAGCGCGTCGCACCATTCGTGGAAGACGTCATTTTCGATCTTCGGCTTCATGTCATGAAGCGCCGCCTCCACGTCCGGACTGACGAGCTTCACCTGCGTGAGAAAACCTGCAAACACGCTTTTTACGGGCGGGTTCAGATACGCGATGCTTTCCTCCACCGCCGACACGATGTCCTCATTGCGCAGGTAGGCCGTGGTAATAATCGACAGAGCCGTTTCCAGCTCGGACGCGACGGCCTTTTTGTAGTGACTGGCGGTCAGGCGGACATACCAGAGCGGAATGAACATCATCCCTATGGCCATCACCGGCAGGAGAAACACATTTCCGAGCAGGATGGCGAAGGCCGCGCCCACGGCAAAGCACAGCAGGGATGCCGCGCAGACAAGGGAAAACCGTCCGCTCCGGCCGGTGATCTTGAGGATTTCCTGCACCTCCGTGATTTCCCTGCGGAAAAAGGATGCCTTTTTGCGCCGCGCGGCCTCGTCGATCTCCGCGCGGAGATTTTTGTTCCTCCGGGTCAGAAACCCGAACAGCGCGTCGGCAAACTCAAGCGGAGAGATTCCGAGCAGTAAAAAAGCGCCGGTGATCATGCCGACGCAGACAATCAGAAGAATGGCGCTCACGCCGCCTCACCTCCCATGGAAAGGATGCGGCTCAGGGTAGTCTGCGGCATCCCGTTTTCGAGGAGCCGCCTCTGCAGGCTCTCCGAGATCGGCTGCACGCTGCCGTACTCGCCGGTGATGATGAATTTGCCCTGCTCCATGCGGTTTTCGGTAACGTGATACCGGAACAGCGGGCGGAAGTTTCTTGTGCCGTCCGGCAGAATTTCGCACTCCATGATCTCCATGATGCGGCGCTGCTTGTTCTCCAGCTGCTTGCAGAAGGCTACCAGCGGATAGGCTTCCGTAACGTAGGCCATGAGCGTTTCATCCGACATATCCACGGCGCGTTTGCACAGCGCGACCATTCTGCGGTAGGCCGCGTCGCAGGAGGTTGCGTGGATGGTGGTCAGCACGCCGATGCCGGTCAGGGCGGCTTCCAGCGCCGCGTATGCCTCGGAGCCGCGCATTTCGCCAACCACGATCAGATCCGGATTGAAGCGGAGAGACATGTCCAGCAGGCTGGTCTGCGTGATCCGCTGACGCTCGTTCTCGCTGTCACGGGTCAGGGTGTGAATAACGCTGTTGACTACCTTCCCGTTTTCCTGCCGCACCAGTGATAGCTCGCGGGAGCCGTTTTCAATGGTAAAGATTCGTTTGTTGTCCGGCACGGTGGTCAGGAGCCAGCCCGCCAGCGTGGTCTTGCCGGAGCTGGTGGCCCCGGCGACGCAGGTGGAAACGCCGTAGCGTAGGCATTCGGAAAGAAAATCCAGCATCGGCCCCGTGGCGGTGCCGCCGTTTATGAAGTCCTGCTTTTTCATGGACTGCGGGTTGACGATACGGATGGACGCCGATACGCCCACGTCCTCGTCCACAAGCGGCGTTTTCAGTGCCGCGATGCGGATGTTCTTGGACAGATGCCCAAGCACGGCTGGGCTGGCGTTATCCAGCACCATACCGGACACATGGAGCATCCGGCGAACGACGTTGACGGCGTGTTCCGGGCTGTCGAATCGCTCGTCCAGCTTTTTCGTGACGCCGCTGCTGTACTGCACCTCCACGTCGTTCCAGGCGTTCACATCAATTTCCTCAATGCCCGTTCCGAAGATGTATTTGGTCAGGAATGAAAACTCCGCCATCTCGGTATAGAGGGCGTCCACCAGATGTTCCTGTGTCATGCCCTGCACCGAAAGACGGTAATCCTGCACATACTTGGCGATGTACCGCTTGACCTGCGCCTTGACTTCCTCGGTTCCGCCGTCTGTGATCAGCGTCGCGTATTTGCTTGAAATATATCCCTGCACGTCGCGCAGCACCGAACGGAAATCCCGGACGGTTTCCCCGGAGGAGAAGAACATATCCTGGCTGTCCGTCATGTTTTGGGAAGCTAAAAGATCGGGCCGTCTGCTCATACGCCGAATACCTCCTTTGCGATTTTGGCGATTTCCGACCGGAACCCCCGGCTGTCCTTGAGGGCCAGATCGCCCAGCAGGTTTCCCTCCAGCGCCAGATTTTCCAGCTCGGAGGAATGCGGGATCTGAAAGGCCACACTGCCCAGCACCTGCTCGATGTGCTCCCCGGCCTGATTGAATTTGACGTCGGAAGCCGCCTTGTACTGCTTGTCGGCGTCCCATTTCTGCTCCTTCAGGAGCGGGAGCTGGCTGGAAAGGTAGCTGACGGATTTGAGGTCGCAGTTCACCAGCCGGAGGACGGAGTCGGCCGACAGCAGGGCCACCGCCGAGAGGACGTCGTGGGCGATATAGCTGCCGCAGTCGACGATGATATACGGGGCGACGTCGCGGAGATGGTCCAGAAGCTCGGCCGCCAGCTCCTGAGTATAGGGCGGGTAGGTGAATACATTCTCGCCTTTGAGCATGCCGAGAAGGGTCAGGTGGCTCATCTTTTTCAGGGTGACGCAGTTCTGCCTGACGAGGGTGTCGGTGATATGGGCCGCCGCGAGAATACTTCCGAGGGAGCGTTCACACTCTAATTCGGCGGGCGGGCAGACGCAGGGCAGCATGGGAGCCGTCATGTCGCACAGCAGAAGCGCTACGTCACGCTTGTGGTCGGCCAGATATTTGGCGAGGCGCACGCTGACGGTGGTCTTGCCGCTGCCGGGGCTGCCCCAGACCGCCAGCATCCGGACATCCGGCTCCGCTTCCTCCTGGGGAGGGGCCGGTTTATTTCGGGAAAAAATGCTCCCTTTCATGAAATTGAGCATTTATTTTCCCTCGCTTTCCGGCGCCGCGGAGCTCACGGCGGGGACATTCGTACCGGAAGGCACGCTGTTCGAACCGCTGGCTGTTCCGCTGGAGCTGCTTGTGGTTTTCGGGTACAGGGCCGACAGCAGCTTGTCCTGTGTCGCCAGAAATTCATCGGCCTTGTCTTTGCTGCCACGATAAACAAGGGACAGATGGATGCTGCCTTCCGACTCCAGTTCTGCCAGAATCTTGGCCTGATCCGATGTTGCCAGGAGAGTCACGGTGGCGGGAAGCTGCTTTTCCTCGTCCTTGCTGTCGGATTTGCTAGACTCGGTTTTGGTCTGATCGGTGTCATTGCCGGAGCTGGCGGTCACGCCGATGACCTCCACATAGGTCAGCTCGGGCGGGATGACCGTGGAGCCCTGCTTTTTGTAGTCCGGGGCGATGACGCTGACGATGTCGCCGGCCGCCAGCTTCCCGGACAGCCCTTGCGCAAGGTTCTTGATGCTGACGGAAATGGCCTCCTTTGTCCCGTTCAGGTCGGACAGATAGGCATTTTCCGCTGCCGGAGCGTCCGACAGCTTGGCGGAAAGGACATAATCGCCGGGGGCAAGGTCTGCTTTGGCGTATTTGCCGACCACGGAATCGGCTTTTTTCATGACGGTTTCCGGCAGGTTGTAGCCGCCCACCTCCACCGTCTGAACCATGTCCTTCGTGATCTGCTCTCCGCTCTGGATGCTCTTAACCACTCTTACCACGGTGGTCTTTCGCGACACGCTCTGATTGAAAAGCGGCGTCAGCGCGAAACAGATCAGCAAGGAAAGCACAATGCAGACAGCGCCCAGCACCGTGCGGTTTTTCAAAAACTTCATGGATATTTCCTCCCATCAGAAAAGAAAATAGGTTGCAAGACAGCCAAGAGAGAGAAAGGGCGCGAGGGGATACGGCTTTCTTTCCGTATCCCTTCCGCGCACCTTCCCGATTAACGTGTAAATGCCGGAAAACACCGCAAACGCGGTGAAGCCGAGAATGGCGGCGGCAAGGCTCTGCCGGAAACCCAGCACCAGCCCGGACGCCGCCATGAGCTTGATGTCCCCGCCCTCAATGCCGCCGAAAAACCGGGCGATCACCAGCGGGATCACCGCAATGAGCGCTCCGGCGAGATTTTTCGGTTCAAAGGCGAGAAGGCTCGTCAGGGCGATCCCCGCGCAGAGCATATCCGGAATGATCCGCCTTCGGATATCGCATACCGCCACCGCGGTCAGCAGAATGGTGAAGCTGACTGCCTGCAGAAGAAGCGGCACGTTAGCCGCCATAGTTGAACATGTCCTGAATGCGTTTCTTCAGGGTCGGCAGCACGGTTTCCCCGAACAGGGCGTAGAGGCCCGCCAGCAGCAGCGCTCCGATGACGACTGCGATGAGGATTTTAATCGCTGTGTCCACGAAGCCTTCGCCGCTCTGGGAGCGAAGCAGGCCGCGGGAATTCAGGTAGAACATGGTCAGCTCATATCTGGCCTTGTCCGCCATACGTTTCAGGCTGTGTGTTGCGCGCCGCGCCATGGAAATCAGGCCGTTTTTTGCGGTGCTCAGAAATTTTTTCATTTTGCTTTACCTCCAATATGTTTTTTCATAGCAAAGACGGGACCTCACAGCCCCGCCATCTTTATGCCGGAACCCTGCTCCGGCGCCTGTTCAAAAGGGGGCGTTGCCGCCCTCTGCTGGGCCTGTCCCTGATTCTGGCTCTGCGTGAGAGCCTGATGATAGGCGTCGATCACCGCCTGGTTGAGCTGCTCCCGGAATTCCTTGGTCACCGGAAAGCAGATGTCCTTGTACTCACCGTTGCCCGCCTTGTAGCTGGGCATGGCGACGAACAGGCCCTTGGTGCTGTCCACCACCTTCACGTTCCGGATGGCGAAGCAGTCGTTCAGGTTGATGGACGCGAAGGCCCGGACGCTGCCCTCCGGCCGGATGGAGCCGATTTTCACGTCCACCTTCATCGGCAGGGGCTGTTCCGCGGCTGTCTGCGCCGTTTGCGGAGCTTTTTCGGCTGTCGGGTTTTTACTCATGATCGTTTCCTCCTTCAGATTTTTGTGTTTGGGATCATTCCATTTTCATGCCGCCCATGCCCTCGGACGGCTGCTCCTGAAGCTCCGAGAGCTTTTCCTTCGCCCAATCGGGCAGAAGCTGCTCCTGCAGAACGCCGGTAAAATCAGCGCGGTTCCAGCGTGTTTTTTCTCCGTCGTTCAGGCAGGTGGCGAACACCGCCCGGCCGGAGGAATTGGGGGCGCAGCCGAAGCCGCCGGTCGCCAGCCAGAGCTGATCCTGCTGGCTCCAGCAGCTCTCCTTCAAAATGTCCGGCGACAGTACCAGAACACGGCCCTCATAGTTCAGCTTTTCGGAGTCCGGCTCGCATTGGCCTGGGCCGAACAGGCCCAGTTCCTGATACGCGCGGCGGTACTGATTGATGAATCCATCCAGCACGGCGGGGTGGCTTTCCGCCACATACTCCAGATTGTGATCGTTTAGACTGTTCTTGTCGGGCGGGATGTACACGCTTTTTGCCCAGGCTTTGTTGTCATGGGAAAAGCGCCCGTCCCAATCCTTTCGCTGTACGGTATTTGCCAGCACCCGCTGAACGCGCTTGAAGCCGTGTTGTTCGATCACGCTCTGTGCGCATTCAGCCTTGAGGTGCATCCCGTCAAAATCCCGGCGGATCGCTTCCTCAATGGCGTTTTTGCACGCGATGTTCTCCCTGTGGCTCTCACGCCACAGGAAGATCTGGTTCCGGCTTCTTGCTTCCTCGCAGGAATAGGGGTAGATAATCGGAAACTCATCTGACATTGGTAAATCCTCCTTGCTGTGAAAAAAACAGCCGTCCGGCTGCGGGGGGTCACAGGCTCATCCGCGGGCCTTGCTGCTGTTCCTGCTCCGGCGCCTGAAACGCAATTTCCTTGAAGCCGAAGCGGTCAACGTAGTGGAAGGAACTGCCGGACGCATCGTAAAGCTCCACTACATCCGAAATAGAGAGGCTGTGGCCCTTATAGCCGGGCGGGTGGTCGATATTGAATTTCTCATAGAGCGCCTCAAGATCGTTGGTGCCGACCTCGCCGTCGTAGACCACTTCATAATTTTCCGGGTCCGGCTCCCCGAAGCGCTCCGTCAGCTCGTCGTAGCCGATAAATTTCATCATGACGTCGGCGTTGGGCTTCAACTGATGAATCCGGCATTTTTTGAGCACCTGCGGGTTGCCCTCCGTGTCGATGGTACCGGACGCGAGGCTGTCATAGGTACCGGGCGTCCATTTTACAGAGAGCCCTTTCTGTTCTGAGAGATAAGACTCCATCTCATCGGTGCGGAACATGGGGTCGACGACCGCCGTGTTCCGTTCCGCGTCAAGATATCCCGCGATGTTGCCATAGTACAGGATGTGGTTGTTTTTCATCTGAATGCCGTCCATGGGGGTTCCTCCTTTCCCGGTTCGGCTGGCAGATCAGTTAAAATAGAATTCCACGCTGTAGGTGATGTTGGATTTGTTGTACATACAGTCATGATTGGTGTAATAGTACATCTCCAGCTTCGAGTAAATACCGGGTGACAGCGACCGCGTGAAGGTGATGCCGTTGGTGGTGGTTCCGTAGTCCAGCTGGTCCCACTGCCCGGTGATGATGTTGTACCCGCGCACACGGCCGTAATCCTGACCGGAATGTCCGGACACGGGCGGCACGGTGAAGGTGTACTTGGTGATGGTCGCCCCGTCGATGCCGTTCTCAATGATCGTGGACTCCGGGCCGGTCAGCGTCATGCCGCCGCCGTGAGTGGCGTCCGACACGAAGAAGACGATAGCCGTCCAGGGAGATTCGGCCCCGGTGGAGTCGACCGCCTTTACCCGCACCACATTCTTGCCCAGCGGATAACCGGTGCTGGTCTGCGCGGGACGGCCTTCCCAGACGTAGGTGATCGCGTCGCCGTCCGGGTCGGTGCTGGAGGCCGTGATGGTGATGGCCGTACCGGGCGCCACGCTGTTGCCGTCCGGCGTGCGGGTGATGACCGGCGTGGTGGGCGC